>Ga0116230_10005168_pt1 | contig 12803 bp, 9 predicted proteins | sample S1TSphfallax_3_FD_88678 | JGI IMG/M metagenome (GOLD analysis project Ga0116230, IMG submission 88678) | Host-associated microbial communities from peat moss isolated from Minnesota, USA - S1T2_Fd - Sphagnum fallax MG | ecosystem: Host-associated > Plants > Peat moss > Unclassified | place: USA...
ATCCACAGTTTTTTTTTTTCGGGTCTAGGAGGCAATATAAACACCCCCTACATAATCTTCCTCTAGAGGGAACCTCTCAAACGAATCTAAGATCCTCATTGTCTTTTCTAAAACTAGTTCCACATATATATTTCAACACATTCAAATAACTTGGCTAGTCAGCAGGTGCCCATACTTTTACGTCTTAAAAAGCTATTAAAAATAATAATAATCTATGGATAATCATTTAAAAAAAAATTTTTATACACTCATTTTTTTAAAAAGAAAAGATAAATTTAGATAAATTCCATTTAATTTTTTTATAAAAAATTGTTTTTTATAAAAAAATAATATTTAATTGCTTTTTAATTTTATAAAATTATAAAAATCATAGAATTCATATTTAAAAAGATTATAATTAAAAATTATTCTAATTTTAAAAATTAAAATTTTAAATAAAAAATAATTAAATGAAAAACCTAATTTAAATGAGTTTATGTTCTAATACTTTTCTCAAAAAAATTATTAAAAATTAATATAATGAAAATAATTATACTACTACATCCGTTAATAAAATAATAGAGACTAAACACACAATATAAACTTTCTTTTTAAAAAAGAAGAATTTAGCTCGTATCGTTAATTAAATACTATTCTACTCTTTTACGGCAATATTAAATTCCATTTAATTTTTTTAAAATCGTTTTGTAAAAACAAAAATATAAAAATATGAGTTATGAATAGACCCCCTTACGAAGTTCTCACCGGGTCATTTCATTTTTTAAAAAAGAGCTCAATCTCTAACAAGTACACACCTGGGGGAGGGGGTATATATATTTGGATTTTTTTTTCAAAAATCAGGATTATTAAGGGGGTAAAGTAAATTAAATCAACTTAGCTGGGGGTGAATTGAAACAAAGCTTCGCTTTGTTGCGCGGGCTTTTAACGAGCAAAATTAGGTTGGGGCGCTTCACCCCCAGCTACTCAGCCCATCTCAAGCTACCGTATAATCACTCCATTATTATACTCAAAGTAACAAGAAACAAAAAAATAACAATATTTACAGTAAAACCTCTTGATCATAAAACCAAAGGTGTCACGGATATGATAATCAACTCCAAATCTAAAATCAAAAAAATAATACAAAAAATAAAAAATCGTAAAGAAACAGGAAAAACCCTTACATTAAAAGAATCAAACCCGCACTCAAAAGTGTCAGTCCTCATAGACTTGCTACTGACAAAGAGTCTTGCAACCCCTATAATAAGAGGTACTAAAATTGAAATAAATAAATAAATTAAAAAAATTCACATTAAAATCCTCATCAATAAATAAAAATAAATAAAAACAATCAAACTACATCAACAAAATGTCAATATCAAGCAGAAAATTCAAAATTATAATGAGAGAAAGAATCGCAATTCAGAAAAACTAGACGCACTAAACTTGCAAAAATCAAAGCACAACCTAACAACACATGGAAACCATGAAACCCAGTGGCTAAAAAAAAAATCCTCCCGTAGCCACTACTTATAAATGTGTATGTAGCATCTATATACTCTTGAAATTGAATACATAAAAAATAAATTCCTAACACTAAAGTAAATATTAAAGTAATCACAGAATAAAATCAGTCATTATTAAGAATCGAAAAATGCCTTCAAGTAATCAAAACACCAGAAGATAATAAAATTAAAGTATTAAGTAAAGGTACCCTAAAAGGATTGATCCTTTGCACCCCCTTGGGTGGTCAAACCCTCCCTAATTCAATATCTACAACTAAAACAAAATCGAAATAACACCAAAAAAAAGAAACAAAAAACATGACCTCAGAAGTAATAAACAAAATCATACCAGTCTTAAAAAAAACATTATTTAAAAACCTGTGCTCAACCAATAAATCTCTCTCTCGACTAACATCTTTAAACCAATTTAAAATCACTAAAATAGAGATAAAAAGCAATAAATTAAAACCTACTTTTATTGATAAATATAAACTCACAAATCTAACTAAAACAGCTAAACTTATTATTAAAGGTCACAACCTTAAACTAAGCACATGAAATACTCTAACCATTATTAAAAATTCTTTAGCTTAAGAGGCTAAAACTTATATAAGCTTAATTAACAAAGTAAATCTGATAACCTCACAGCTTCTAACACAATCGGTATAAAAGAATGATTAACACCACAAATTTCACTACATTGCCCATGAACGACAGAATTTAATATAACTATAAACACAAATTGATTTAATCGACCTGGGATTGCATCTATCTTCACCCCCAAAGAAGGTAACGCTCAAGAATGTAACACATCACCAGAAGTAATCAACGCACGGATCGGCTCTTGAGCAGGGACAACAACACGATTATCGACGTCTATTAAACGAACAACTCTATCTGCATCCATATAAGAATCAATATCTAGATTTAAAACGCCATCTATTTTGTATCTTCAATATCACTGATGCCCAATAACTTTTAAAGTACAAAGAAACTCAACCCTCCTCTCATCAACCAAATAAAGCAAATAGATAGACGGATACACTAAAAAAATCAAAACAACAATAGGAAGAATTGTTCACACACTCTCCACCAAATGATCAGCCACAATCCTGGAAGAAAATGTTTTCGTAAATAAAACAAAACCTATAAAATACCCAACCACACACATAATAATAATTATTACTATTATTAAATAATCATGAAAATATACAATTTGCTCTATTGTTAACCTCAAAGCATCTTGTAGCGAATATATACCTCAAAATATCATTATATTTATTTTCCAATAAATACACTATGTTACGACTTACTTTAATTTAAAGCTGACGGGCGATATGTACTTTTAAAAAATCATTCAATTACTATAAATTTACTAATAGATTCATCTTCAATAATCATTTTTATTAATCATGCAACTCATAAAACTTAAAAAATAATTTATGTGTATCTGAATAAACAAAAATTATAAATTCTCATCGAACATACAAAATTAAAAATTTTTAATACTACCTTTAATGCGATATTTATTTAATTTACAAGTTTCTCTATTAAAATTAAACCGCCAATAAAATTATTTTTTACAAACTCATTTATTTAATTACTGGGGTATCTAATCCCATTAACTATAAAAATTAAAATTTAATTTAAAAAAAATTTAACCTTAAATCTAAACTTTTAAACTTAATTCTAGTAAATATAAACTTTATTCGTATAACCGCAATTGCTGGCACGCTATTAATCAAATCTAAATAAAACTATTTTTATATAATAATTAATTAATTTTACTTCATCTAAAAATATAAAAAAATATTAGGAGTATGAATCCCACAGCTTAATTAGCTTAATTTTACCAGCATAATCTTAGATTTTGAAAATCTGCAGTAACATCCTGTTCTGAACCTTATTAACGAAAATAATACATGCGAGACACTTTAAAAAATATAATGAAAATCTTAGCTTCTTCAAAGCCACACTTATTAAGCTTTTATTATAAAAAACTATAATTACCAATACAACCACCCATCAATTTATTAATAAAAAAAACTTCACATTAGACAAAACTCTTATATATTCTATTAAACGAAATATCTCTCAATAAACAAAAGAGTCAAGCCTATAAAAATTTATCGACCAAAGCTCCTTAACATTTTTAACTTTATCATAAACACCAAACTTTAAATTTAAATTAGTATAACACCTTAAAATAAAAAACATAAAAACCCATAAATAAATGTAAACTTTGAAAGAAAAAACTTCCAGAGTAACCCTAAAAACTAAAGTTAAAAATACATTAATCATAATTATTATACAAACAGTTATAAAAAAAAGGCTCCACATACCTAAATAACTCTTCTCAGTAAGAGAAAGAGGAAATGCAACCCCCCCTAAAACTATTAATTTAAGACTATAGTACACCCTAATACTTAAAAAAAAAATTAAAAACATCACATAGCTCAGCTCAAAATTGAACTCCATAAGCTTCTCGATTATAAAATCCTTAGAGAAAAAAGCTCTAAGAAAAGGCAAACCCGCAAGACACAAACCCGAAAAATAATAAACCATTTTAATAAGAGGATTTAAATTAATTAAAGTAATTAGACGTTTGTCCTGAGCATGAAAAGACGCAAGTATCACAAAACCAAAACATATAAATATTAGAGATTTAAATATAGCATGAATATTTAAATGAAAATAAACAATCTTAAAAAGCTTAAGCCTCAAAAAATATATCATTAAGGAGACATGTCTCATAGTGGAATAAGCAATTAGCTTTTTCATATCCAACTCGTTTAGTAAACCAAAAGAACTAATCACTAACCTTAAAATCCTAATATATTTTAAAATAATTAGACTATCAATTAAACAATACTGGAACTGCAACAAGACAAAAACCCCTGCTACAACTAGAGTAGATGAATGAACTAGAGAAGAAATAGGAGTGGGGGCACTTATAGCAGATAATAGTCACGCATTAAAGGGGAATTGGGCCCTTTTCACACAAGCCCCAAAAATTAAAAACATAATGCCTCATTTCAAAACCAACGCCCTCCATATACCTATATTAACAACCCCGATTATAAACAAAACAAAAAACAAATCACCTAAACGATTTTGAAACAAAGTAAATAAACCATTATTTACACTTTCATGGTTTATATAATATACAATTAACAAAAAAGAAATTACACCTAACCCGTCTCAACCAAACATTATTCAATAAAAATTATTATTCATAATCAATCAAACTATGCTTAAAATAAATAATAAATACAAAACAACAAAATTAACCACAGATAAGCCCGTTATATAAGAAAGAGAAAACATTATTACCCTAGCACTAATACAAATCACCATTAAAAGAAATAAAAACCCTCAAATTGTAAACAACAACTCTCATTCACCAAAAAAAGGAACAAGAAAAACCTTAATAGTTACTAATATTAGCCTGCTATTTCCCATAAGAATTAAACCTAAAGACAACAATAGTACTAACAAAAAGATTAAAACAACAAACATAAACACTATTAAAATTCTTACATAACCACAATATGTCGTACATTATACTTCCTCAATAAAAATTTAAAACTAACGCAAACAAAAGAAAAAAAAATAGATCAATACTAAAAAATCTTATTTTAAAAACTATCCCTATAAAACCAGTAAAACACCAAAACAAATACACATTATAATAGCAAGAAAACAAGACCCCTAAAACCATAACTCCAAGGATTAAAAAATTATTAATTAAAGATTTTAATATAAGAACCTCGCTTAAAAACCCTATAAAAGGGGGGAACCCTATATTTAAAATAAATATAAAAAATAAACAAAAAATGAAAACTGAAGAAAAAGACATAATCTTAATAACCATTAAAGAACGGGTTTTTCACCAAGCCAACAAACCAACAACCCAGAATATCAAAGGCGAAATAAAACCGTGATAAAATATTATATAAACCGCCCCTTTTTTTCCAACCATATAACCCAATATTAGAATATAAAAAACCATAGATATATGGGCTACAGAAGAATAAGCAATCATTATTTTTAAATCTCTTAATCTGACAATCATTAATATAAGGACAATAACCCCTAAACTCAACCAATGCAGTTTTATTATAAAACATATATACCTGACCACATAAAACAAACCCACAGAACCTAATTTTAAAAGGACCCCCGCTAATAATATAGAACCAATAGTTGAGGCTTCAACATGAGCAACAGGTAGCCAATAATGCACACCAAAAATAGGAAATTTAACCATAAAAGACCCAACAAAAAAACAATTAATTAAAAGAGAATACAATAATCAATTTTTTATCAAGAATCTGTGATCAAAAAGTAATAATATTATTAACACAGGGCTCGAAAATAGAAAAGAATAAAACATTATAAGAAACGCCGCTATCAAGAGCTCATAACTATACCCTAACAAAATAATAACAAATATAATTAAAATAAAAACCATTTCATAGAATAAAAAAAAAACAATAAGCCTGCTTATTATTATCAAATATAAAAGCACTACAAACAATAAATTTAAACTTATTTTATAATTAATTTCAACTCTCAATATTATCAAATATAAAATTAATACTAATATAATTATCCAAAAATTGACATCAGAACTTAAATAAAAAAGATTATACTCCTCATCTAAATATAAATTATTAAGTATAAATAAAAAAATAATAAAAATACTCGCAAACTCCAAATTTAAAAACAATAATAAAGCTAAAACTGAATTAATCTAAGTTTTTTAACCAACTCGGCCTCTATGCTAATATAAAAAATAAATAGAAGAAACCCTAAACTAGACTCACAAACTAAAAAAATTAAAACACTAAAAAAATAGTTTAAAGAGACAAAATCTAATTTTAAAGCCAACATAACCATAGATAAAAATACTAACCTGAGAATTTCAATAAAAATAAGAATCTTTATATAATCCCCCCACAAATAAAAAAATATACAAATTAAACCTAAAAACACAATACTAAAAAACATAAATTAATAAATCATATTATTTTCAAAATAATAACTCTTAATTAAAAAAAAAACAAACAAAAATATAATACACTTACTAAACCACCTAACCTCCTATAAGGTCACTCAACAACACAACCGCCTAACCAAGTTAATATACAAAAAACTAGAAAGTGAAAAACTACAATATATGAACTTAAATAATCATTGAACTTAAAATAATTTTTTGTAAGAAAAGGCAATAACATAAGAATGATAATACTCATTAAAAGGCCAACTACACCTCCTAGCTTATTGGGCACCCTTCGTAAAATGCAATAAGCAAATAAAAAATACCACTCAGGCTTAATATGTTCAGGAGTTTTTATAATATCAACAAATAAAAAATTCTCAGAATCTATAAACACAAAAGGTATCAGAAGCAACAATAAAGAAAAAAATAAAAGTAAAATCAAAAATGAAACAATATCTTTAACAGTATAGAATCAATGAAATTCAACCTTGTCATTTATCGAAGTAACCCCTAAAGAGTTGCTTCTACCTCCAACATGTAAAAATATTAAATGAACTAGTCTTAAAACCAAAATCACAAAGGGAAAGATATAGTGCAAAATAAAAAAACGTGATAAAGTGGGGCCACCAACCCTAAACCCACCTCAAACTCACTCTAAAACTGATCCCCCAACATACGGGATTACATAAAGTAAATTAGTAATAACAGTAGCAGCCCAAAAAGATATTTGACCTCAAGGTAAAACATACCCCAAAAAAGAAACCATTATTAATAATAAAAAAATTAAAGCACCAGTCTCTCAGACCTCAATTATATAATAAGACTTAAATCAAATTCTTCGACCAATATGAATAAAAATAAGAAAAAATAACAACCTTGCACCTCTAGAATGAATAAAACGAAATTCATAGCCATTTTCTACCTCTAACATTAGATATCTAACCGAATAAAAAGCATAATTAACTGAATCATTATAATATAATGATAATAAAAAACCGCTAACTACCTGTATAACTATAGAAATACCTAATATAAAACCAAAATTTCAAAATCAAAGCAAATTTCTAGGACTTGCTAAATCTGATAAAAAATAATTAAATAATTGTACTATATAATTTTTTTTTAAAAGTCACATTAAAAAAACTTAAACATCAAAAAACTAAGTACTATAAACATAAACTTTCAACAATTAGATATTAAAATATCATAACGACTACGAGGAATAAAACCACGAACTACAACTAAAAAAACCAGAATCAGCCAAAAATTGTAAAACCCAAGAAAAATTACCCTAGTTACCCATCTAAAAAAAATTAACATCCCGTATTCTGAAATAAACATATAAGCAAATAAAACCCCTATATACTCAATATTAAAACCAGACACAAGCTCCCTCTCCCCTTCCGCAAAATCGTAAGGACTACGATTAGTTTCGACCAGAAGAATTAACAACCAAATAATAAATAAATCAAAAAGGTACCAAACAGAAAAAGAATAATTGTAAAAATTTCAACTAAAATAATACATTACGATCAAAATTAATACAAAAAATATAATAATCTCATAAGCAATTATTTGAGAAGAACTACGTAAAGCCCCCAAAACCCCATAAACATTCTCACTACTCCAACCCAACATAAACAAAACATAAACCACTATAGATCTTATTATTAACACAAAAAAAATCATATTATTAAAAACTACAGTTATACTAGAAAATCAAAGACTCAATCTCAAAAATCTCATAACAATAATAGAAAAAAAAGGAATGAGAAAATAGTAAACTTTTTCAATTAGTATTCTCTTTAAAATTAGTTTGCCACCATCGATAACAGGTTGTAAAAAACCCCCAAAAAGAACTTTCGTAGGTCCTTTACGATTTTGTACATACCCTAAAATCTTACGCTCCAACAAAGTAAGAAAACAAACACTTAAAAAAACCATTACTACTACTAATAATAATTGAATAAATAAACGAATTAAAAATTATTCCAAAGATACCCAAAACCTTCATTCTAAAAACTTTATTCTCAGTAAATTCCTCAAGACTTAAACTTGATACATAAATCTGCCACACTAAAATTTTAATAAATACGACATCAACGTAACCCAATTTCTGGCATAATAAACCATAAACCCTATTTAATGTAAATAAACCGCTAATCAGCTACTTAGAAAACTTAAGCTTACAAAGCAAACATTATATTTTAACTACCTAAATTTCTATTTCTATTATATAAATATAAATCAACCTTCAGAAAACATAAGCTTGAATAGCACAAACTAAAAATTCAATAAAATACAAACCAAACAACAAAACACTAATAGAAAATACTAAATAATTAGCAATATTAAAAGCAAAAAATCTGAACATTAGTAAGACCACATGGCCACAACTAATATTAGTAGCTAAACGAATAGCTAGAGTTAAAGGACGAATTAACACGCCAATCAATTCTAAAATAGGAATAAACAATTTTAAAACACCTTCAATACCCGTAGGAAGAAAATGCCTTAACATTCTAATAAGATTATTGACTGCCCATAACAACCACAAAAACAAAACCAACCTAAAAGCATAAATAAAAACATACCCATAATTCATGGTCAAACCAACACTATAATAAATATAGCTGTTATAATTTAAAAATAGAAAAACTAATATGACTAACATTAATTTAATCAAAAAATTTCTAATAATCTTAATCTCCATAAAAATCTTTAAAACAAAAAAAGCACTAATCTTATTGGCATTTATAGCAAAATTTGTAAACACTAAAAACAAAACAATTAATCTAAAAATTAAAATCATAAAACCTGACAATAAAAACATTATCTACTCAATTCAACCATAATAACAAAACAACTCTAATCAAAATTAACACCATTAAAGAATAATCTTCGATACGACAAACCGACACAAAATTGCTTTATCTATATATTAAAATATCTTGATTACCAAAAAATCAAATAAACTACTTACTTAACCACACCATAATAAGGATCGTAACCTTAAAAAATTGATTTGATTTAAAAACTAATGACTGCAAACCATTAAGAATTATCTTACTAAACCTAAAAACGCAAAGAACCAGAGACTTTAAATAAATTTAAAGAATAACTTATTACCAAAAAATTAAACAGTACAGCAAAAAATAAATACATTCATATAAACTCTCCTAAATCTGAGAATTTACTCACTACTCCTCTATCATACAAATAAAAAGAAAAAATAACCAAAAACAAAAAAAATTTAGAAAACTTATCACTTATAAATCAACACATACAAGAAATATATAATATAAAAACAACAACTCCTCTAATGTAAACCAAAATAATTAAAAACTTAATATAAACTAAATTACAAAAATAAAACAAAGTAATGTATATCACCAAAAATACTAAAAACAAAACCCTAAACAAATAAGAAAAATTATACATTAGAAAAGCAATTCAAAATAAAATTAATAAAATTAATGAATTCTAAATTCATCTCATTATTCTGACATAATACTATTAACAACATAAATAACATTCCTTTCGTACTACGTTATTAATTACATAGATAAAATCTAACCTAATTCGCATCGGTCTAAACTCAGATCACGTAAAATTTGATAGTCTAACAGACTAAAATTAATAAATTCTACTTTATTAGTACAATGATCCAACATCGAGGTAGTAAACTCTAAATTTAATAAGATCTTAAAATTAGCATTACCCTGTTAACCCTAAAGTAATTCTTATAAATAATTCAATATTAATTAAATTTACCCCAAATAAAACAAAATTTAAAATTTATAGGGTCTTATCGTCTAATAATACAAAACAAGTATTTTCACTTTAATTAAAAATTCTTTCAATCGCTAAAAATCTAATAATTCTTATATTCCTTCATTCCAGTTCTTTATTAAAAAACTAATGATTATGCTACCTTAGTACAGTCAGATTACTGCAGCTATTTAACTCATTGAGCAGAACTCACCTAAAAAACATTAAGCTATGTTTTTAATAAACAGTAAAACTAACACCCAATTATTTTAACAATTATAAATAAATAAAATTTTATAAACTATAATAATACAAAAATTCAATTAAATTATTAACTACACTCAAAACTGAAACTAAACTTACCATACAGATATAATAAACCCTAATTTATCATTAATAACTAATATTATTATTAAAGTATTTTTCACCTTAAAATTAATCAAATAATAAAACTAATTAAATCTTTTATTTTCTACTTTTATCCCTTATACAAAAAGTATGTTAAAAACTAAATTAATAAAAACCCTTACAATTTGCAATTGTACACTCAAAGCTTACATATTAATTTAAAAATAATTGATTGGAAATCAAACGTAATTATACTTCTAAACTATAAATAGATTTTAGCCGTTTCGTTAGCAGCATGAAACCTTAACGGGTAATCATACCTTCACTCAATATCTCAATAACCAACTAAAACAGTAACCAAAGAACGCTTAGAAGCAAATGCTTCTCATACAATAAAAATAATTATAACCCCACCAAAAAAAGAAATAAATGCCCCCAAAGAAGAAACAATATTTCAAAAAAGCATACTATCATTGTAATCAGAATAACGACGAGGTATACCTGACAATCCTAAAAAATGCTGAGGAAAAAATGTTATATTAACCCCTACAAAAAGAATCAAAAATTGAACTAATAAATACTTAGAATTTATACAAACTCCAGTAAATATTGGAAATCAATAGAAGAACCCAGCCAACAATCTAAAAACAGCCCCTATTCTCAAAGCATAATGAAGATGGGCTACCACATAATACGTATCATGCAACACAATATCCAGACTTGAATTAGATAAAATAATTCCTGTAAGACCCCCTATAGTGAACAAAAAAATAAAACCAAGAACCCAAAGTAGAAGATAATCAAAAGAATAAACACCCCCAAATAAAGTACCAATCCAACTAAAAATCTTAATTCCCGTTGGTACAGCAATAGCTATAGTAGCAGCGGTAAAATAAGCACGTGTGTCGACATCTATCCCGACAGTAAACATATGATGAGCCCAAACAATAAAACCTAGAAGACCAATAGAAATTATAGCATACACTATACCCAAATACCCAAAAATCTCGCCTTTTTTAGAAATTCTAATAACAATTTGGGAGATCATACCAAAACCAGGAACAATTAAAATATACACCTCAGGATGTCCGAAAAATCAAAATAAATGCTGATAAAGAATAGGGTTTCCACCTCCCCTAGGGTCAAAAAAAGAAGCTCCAAAATTACGATCTAACAACAACATAGTAATCCCTCCAGCCAAAACAGGCAAACTTAAAACCAATAAAAAACTAGTAACTACTATAGCTCAAACAAACAAATTCAAAAATTCTAATCTTAAAACATATCTAATTTTACCTTTCAAACATGTAGTAATAAAATTAATCCCGCCTAAAATAGACGACACACCCGCTACATGTAAACTGAAAATTGCTAAATCCACAGAACCACCAAAATGATAAACAGAATTAGACAAAGGAGGATATACAGTTCAACCAGTGCCTGCACCTAAACCAATTAATATCCTCATACTCATAAATAACAAAGCAATCGGAACTAGCCAAAAACTTAGATTATTTAAACGAGGAAATGCTATATCTATAACATTTATTATAAGAGGTAACAACCAATTTCCAAAACCACCCACAGCAACCGGTATAACAAAAAAAAAAATCATTAAAAAAGCGTGAGCTGTGACCATAGAATTATAAATTTGCTCATCCATAATAATTCTTCCAACCATACCTAACTCAGTACGAATTACTAATCTAATTCTAGCACCTAAAAAACCAGATCAAACGCCAATAATAAAATGTAAAGTCCCAATATCTTTATGATTAGTAGAAAACAATCATCGCAACACAACTTCTAAAAACTAACATTAACAAGATCAAAAGTAAATTTATCATATAAATAAGTACTCCCAAATCTAATAGAATAAACTTCATAAAAATAATACTAAAATAGTATAATAAAACAAGAACATCAAAAACAACTAATAAAAAGGCAACCTTTAAAACACTCTCTAAACTGATAATTACATACAATTTTATAAAAAAAAGCAAAAAAGGAGGAATAACTATAAAAAAGAAAATAACTAAAACTAACTCCATATAAGAATCAGATACTTTAACCAAATAAATGATAAACATCACTACAAACAAATATAACAGAACAACATATATATAATAAATGCCATAAACTCTAGCTAGCAATATCCCAGTATTACCAATCGAAGAATAGACTAAAAGCAATCA
>Ga0116230_10005169_pt1 | contig 12803 bp, 12 predicted proteins | sample S1TSphfallax_3_FD_88678 | JGI IMG/M metagenome (GOLD analysis project Ga0116230, IMG submission 88678) | Host-associated microbial communities from peat moss isolated from Minnesota, USA - S1T2_Fd - Sphagnum fallax MG | ecosystem: Host-associated > Plants > Peat moss > Unclassified | place...
AATAAGACACCAAAATAGGTTTTGTAAGACCTTACTTATGCAAGACTCTAAAGGTAGAATGCACTTAGGGAGTTATGGACCGCTCGATAAGAAATGGCATAGGTGAGTAGACAAAGTTCAATGGGTAGGTAGGAAATGACAGCAGCACCCACCGCTGCCAATTCTGCCACGTAAAACAGCTAAAATCTTGCAGAACAAGGAGGTACGGTCTGTTACATGCCAAACACAACTTCCCTGAGGATGAGCAGCAGCCTCTTGAGTGCACAGGTTATCATCATCATTGTAATACATCAGATGCTAGCGAAAGATAGACTCGCAGATTGAAGCTGCCCATTCTTGCTGTACAAGTTATTAAGAATATTAAGAGTTATCATGTTGTCAAGAGAAGAACATTTTGCTTTGTCTTTTGGTTCCTGAGTGACTCTGCAATCCAGGAGACAACAAAAGCAATGGATTTTGAGCAGAAACTTGTTAGTATTTCCCATGAATCAACAGCCAAGGGAACCAGTCTCAGGAGGATGATACTACATGATGTTGACTAAGAGGTATCTCTAACAGGAAAAGAGCGGCACAGAAGTTGTAATTTACAAGCTCCCTGCATACCAAGGAATATCCATGAGATCGCTGACAGAACTCCACAAAAATACTTTTCAAGGTGGTTAGCTATCAGTTCCAGCCCACACAAACTCCACCCAAACTGCTGTAACCTCGAGGGGTGTCACGCATACAGTAACAGACCGTTACCTTCATCATGAATGACAATGACTAGCTGCCATTACTGCCCACTGACTTCAGTTGCTCCCCACAATGGAGTTAAATGAGTACATAAAAATCTGCAAACATTAGGGCAAAACAAATCTTACAAAAGAATCAGAAATATCTTCAGTCAAGCTGCAAAAAGCTTGTGATGGTAATCTTTGTTTTGTTTTGGCTTGATCCTGTACAAGCAAGCATCTAAGCCTAAGCCATAGGAAGGCCTACACAAGGGATAGTGGTTAGTGCTTCCTGAACACTGAAAACGTCCTTTAAAGCGGATCACTGATTGACTATTTTGGATGCAGTGGCCACTGGGAATATTCCTGTACTACAAAGCATTACCTTTGATGCAAAAATAGTCTAACAGAAAAGATGGATAACAACAGCTACAGCTTGATTGTCTTCGACTGTTTTCTTGCAAGGAATCGAGCACGAGCTGCTTCAATTTCAACACGACTACCTTCATTCCCACCACTGCTAAGAATCTTTTCTATGTTGATTACCACTCCACCAGCTTGCACAGCATCCATGTTGCTAGAAGCTCTCCTTGCACCTTGTCCACTGTGAGCAGTCATAGCAGATTCATCAAGACCAAATGGAAGGAGAAGGTTACATAGATATATTCTGAAGAAACTTGGAGCCACAGAGATGGAATTCATAAGATGTGATCCAAGGAGGCAGGAGAGAGTGATGAGCATGGTTTGACTATGAATAAGGTGCAAACCTGAGGCTGGAAATGTTGACATTCTGCAGCTTGCTCAAAGCAGGTGCTACCCAAGAAGCCTCCACCACACAGACATGCCGAAGGTAAGGCCGTGGGCTGGCTACAAGCTCATGGTACAAGACCCATTCTGGATAAAGACCCTCTTCATCCACCTTGAGAGTGCTGGCTGATGGATGAATCTGTAGCACCCCACCTTCATTTCAGTAAACCACCTGCACAGTCCACCTACCATACTATACCTTTGTTGATTACTCCCTTCTATGTATGTCCAACATATAAGGACAAATACACCTCATTCTAGGGTTACTTGTTCTGGTTAAACCATCATCACTGTCTGCCCTGCCATACCATGCTTTTGTCAACTACCTATGGAGCAATTATTCCTTCCATATAGTTCCAACAATAAAGGTCACACAACAAACCTGAGATTCTAAAGGTGATATGCTCCAAACCTGAACTAACTGCGATCTATGGCTGACAATGTGGTAGCCATTGTGACGGGGCATGCGCTGTGCCAACCGATTAGCAAAGCCTTGGCACAGTGCCTTCCGTAGAGACCTGGTACTGCTCACTTTTTCCTTGCTTTTATTGGTTGCACTCTCCTCAAAACCACCTGCCTCACAAGCCCACCTTATTCAGAATGTGAGAGCCCATGTGCAGTTATAATGCTGCATTGTTGAGATCATGCCAGAACCTATATCAGGAGTCAACTTGAAGCATGTATCAGAGGTGGCTTACATGAAAGGAAAACAACCTGAAACTTCCTTTGCACAAGGAGTCAATCACAAGGTAATCCTCTTGTGTGAGGTTAGTACAAACCTGGGTTCTTTTTCATTATGATGACAGCCAACTGATGTCGCACATCCTTTGCAAAGCGCATAGACCTACCCTGTACCCAACCATCCAGTCATGTTGCCCAATAACTCAATTGAGCTCTTCAATCTGCATCCTACGGCCCAAATAATGATCTCTCTATCTTCATTGACCTACTGACATTAATAAAGAACACACAAATGATGTATGGCTACACAAATCAACTACCAATTCAGGAAATTGAGCTCTTCTTGCTGCTCAAAGATTCTTTTCACACAACACATGTATCAGTCAGTAATGATATACCTGCAAGCCATGACTCTTACACCATTCAACATCAAAGTTGTGATGTTGCCATGCTTCATATATTTGCAAGTATTGAATATGATCTCCATATCCTTCCCCACTGGGTAGCAGCCCTTCCTCTCTCTCTCTTTTCTTCCCCTGGCCCCTTCTGCACCCTCAAAATCTCCCCTCAGATCCCAGATGCATGGTAAAACCAGGCAAGCAATAAGGAACCACGTTTGGATGAGCACTGTCCTGAGGTTAGGAATGGACAAAATCACAACATTGCCATTACAAAGGGGGATGAATCTGATTTTAGAGTTTGGACCTTGGTGCTTGAAAGAAGATGGATTCACATGAAAGCATGCCTGCAACTGTGAGGGCCTGTGACAGACACCCCAACTCCTGAGCAGCCAGAAGAGCCCTTGCCAGTGCCGGTTCCAAAGGCAGCTCTGTCACATCATCATAATCAAAAATCACCCTTCCTAGTTGTGTACACAACAGCTATCCTGTGCACTTAAAAGTGATCACCTGCAGTAAACTTTTGGGTCTGTAATGCCCTAATGTCTCGGTCCTCTACAGCAAAAATCCAGTAGGATTCAAGCTGGCACTGTCATCATGTGCCTTAAACAGGAGAATACAATTTGAAATCAACATTAACTTTCATTTCTTCCACTCCTCATGCTTGACAGGCATCTTGCAAGCTTGAATTATTGATGAAAACTGCATGTGACATCTTCATCAGGTTCATACCTCTGCTGTTCTGGTCCAACTTACCAGCCATGTGCTTGCCAAGTGCGGTGATAGTTCCATCTGAATGAATAGCATCAATAACAAACAGCTGGCGGAGGGCATCTTCCAGTGACTCCACTGCACCCAGCATACAATCCTCACTAAATAAGCCAGAAAGCTCAGAAACCCACCATCTGGACTGCAGGATATTGCATCACTTGCTTTCTGGTATGCCAAAATTGAGGAAAAAGAATATCCAGGGTTGCAACATGACATACTTGATGGTTGGTCGATGAAGTCAAATCGAAGAATGTCCAGGTTTGGAAGGTCAAGGGACTTCAGGTGCAGCACAGCACCTGTCAGGGATGAGCGCTGGATCTCTGGAACTGTGGTGGCCAAAAGCTCATGCTCATATGTAGAGAGTGGGTAGAGGCGATAACACTTCCCAGCACGTGTTCTCCCTGCCCTTCCTGCTCGCTGCATTGCTTGTACCCTGCAAGGTTCATACAAACATTTACATATCCATGTAATAACACAAAATGAAGCTCATGAAAAGAAAGATCGGACAAGGATCCTCATGGGCACCAACACCATGCTATAGCAATGGGTTCAAGAGGCTAAAACTGTTGGGCCTTCCAGCAATCCCACGGAACATCTTCAATGTCTTTACACAAGACTGAGGAAACCATACCTGCTGATTGGCACCACAGTCAGGGAATCTATGCCAGTGGCTGGGTCATATTGACGTTGTTTGACATGTCCAGGATCAATGACATATCTGCAAGCACATACTCAGAAACCAGATGTAGATCAGAGGTAAAGAAACCATGTAATCAAACTAGCAAAGATTTCTGGGAGTAGGAAAAAGGTGAATGGCATTTTCTATGCATTCTCCCTTCCAGATTGGCAGGCCAGAGGCAGAGGGTTGCCTTGTCCCCACATTATTGGAAGATAAATCGCCTACGGTGAATTGGAGTCCTAGACATTTATAACTTAAGTAATCTACAACTGAAAATTCAGGTACAAATGAGAAGACTGTAAATTAAAACCAAGAGAACATTACAGGAATAGGTCTCAAACAGCATACACAACACCATCTACAGTAAGAGAAGTCTCCGCCAGGTTGGTTGCCACAATAATTCGCCGACAGTTGGACGGTGGTGCAAGAAACACACGAGCCTGTATCCACCTACCAGTACCCATCCACCCTCACTATTAACCAAAATTGGAACCTAACAGTAACTGCTGTAGAAGTTGTCTACATATGCTTGTATAGAACCAAAACCATGTAGACACAACATTGGACAAGCCTCACTACTTTGGCATGTACTGTTGAAAACCTTACAGAAGCAACAGCAACTTGACAAAAGCACCCAGACAAGAATAGTAGCATGCCTGGCTTTCAGGAGGCAAAGACGCATAAAGAGGGAGAATCTCAACATCAAGGCAGGATCCCTCCTCAAGAGCTTTCACCCGTTCTTCAAGCATAGATATTGCTTTCAATATCTCCTCCTGTAGTGCACAGCACCAGTAGAATTGGTCAATGAATCCTACAGAACTTAGCATATAACACAGGGGATAAGCAATCAAGAGCTGAGGGAAACTGACATCAAGAATTAAATGGGGGGAATTCATCCTACTTGTCCTGTCATGAAGAGTAGTATGTCCCCTGGAGGTTCTCGGACATGTATATCTGCACCATAACCACCAGCTGTGGAACTTGAGTCCTTATCTCTTTTCACCCATAATACTTGCCCCACTCTCTGCCAGGCATAGGTAAAGAGATTCAGCACAGATTATTACAAATTCTAAGGAAGAAACATGCTCACCGAGTGCTGTCTGCACTGAAGAATCCAGATAATTTACAGGCCGGTCCACGCTGTAGAGCAGTTGAACAGGATAGAGCTTGCCTGGAACTGTTACAACAGGGCAATTGAAGAAATATTCGGAAAATTTCTGCCCATCAAGTGTGGCTGATGTTACAATCACCTTCAATTCTGGCTTCCTTTCTGCAGCAACACGCTTTAATAAACCCAACAATATGTCCCTGTTGACACATAGCCACATTTTATGAGATTGCAGAGACTCTACAACAACGCTTGAAGGTAACAACACATGAATGAGTGCAGTCATAACCTTATGAGTGTCACTCACAAAGTGGCCAACCATCACCTTTGTCATGAATGGCAGTGACGGGCTGCCATGGCTCCCCAAGGTTTTCATCAGCTCCCAACAGTGGATGTACATAAGCATGCAACAATCTGCTCATAGTTTCAGGCAAGCACGCACGCACAGACAAGCAAATAGATTTATAGATCTCCCAACTTTTCTATTCAGACGTCTGCATTTTGCCTTTAGTCTCTCTGCACTGTTACTGGCAGTAGACATGACAGCACCATGCACACTGTTTTATGACTAGAAAAGGGCAACATAACAGTGATGTACACCACATTAGGCATGAAAATGTAAAGCTCCTTAAGCCATAAATTCATGCTTCTTATCCCCACTGCAATTCATGTACTGCTGAAGCTTAATAGGAAAGATAGTTCTCTAGTTTTCAAAATGAGGAGAAAGGCCATCCACACGTACGTGTTCAGGCTCCGTTCATGGGCTTCATCCAGAATGATGACAGAATATTGCTGGAACTTGTAGTCGAACAGACACTCACGGAGCAGGCAACCATCAGTCAGATACCTGTATTCCACACTATCCCCACTTCAGTATCACCAGTAACATCAAGACTTGCATTTGGATTGAGCTGCTCTGCAGCAAAAATCTGCTATGTACAATGTAAAATCCTTTGGTTCAGAAAAGCATTCTCCACCTATGAGACTAACCAAGCTCTGGCCTACACCTGCCTACTGCCACTGCCTCTTATGAACCAAAATGGCTGACAATTCCTGAGCCCAAGAAGGAAGAAAGAGTACTTTATGCAGGTCTTGCCGGAGGTTCGATCCTCAAATCTGATGGAGTATCCCACCTCATCCCCCAACTGAACTCCCATTTCATATGCCACCCGACTGAGGAGGAGAAGACACCAAATACACCCATGCACAGGCCTCAAATCAACAGAATGGCAAAAAGAACTGATGGAGCTCAACCCAAGCATATCCAAAAATCCAAGGTGCCAACATAAAAACTGTCCAAGATGACCCATTTACAAGCCTATTGCACTAAGTTCCGGCATATCATCAGGTGTTTCAAATCAATCCAGTAACCAAGATACTTCTTGAGATCTGATGAAGAAGAAAGATGAGGGTGTCAACTGGATCCTTAAGAAAGACTGCATCCTTCTGAGATCGGACAAATTCTAATCCCTTTAACCCATGACAAAACACTTGCACAGACTTCTCCCAGAAACACAGCAAACGCTAGATTGAAATGTCACTGCTGGCTATGTATATCAGGTTTATGCATCCAATGCACTAGCTCAACAATACTTCAAATTGCCAGATAAATGAGATAAGGCAATGACCAACTCATCATAATGGTAGCAAGCAATCTTTCAGACAATTCATGTCATCTAAGTCTCATTTGATTTGTTTCAAATTTGACTTACAAACTCACTCATCAAGATGATGTTGCAAGATTCAAGATGCAATGCACTGTGCAACAGCTCTGATGCAGCCAGAGAGTTCTGCTGATCTCAAAAACCTGACAGGAGATCTCTTTTTGAACTTAACAAAAAGCCTCTCATCAAGATGATGTTGCGAGATTCAAATTGTGATGTACTGTGTGACAACTCTGATGCAGCCAGAGATTTCTGCTGATCTCAAAAACCCAACAGGAGATCTCTTTCTGAACTTGACAAAAACCCTCTCATCAAGATGATGCTGCAAGATTCAAGATGCAACATTTCAGGATTTCTGTCCTATGGAGACAGAGTTGTAGAAGTATTTGGCAGATGTTTTCATAGATCTGTGCAGCAGCATAGCATCTGTTTCAATCTAATGATTTTCAGACCTTGAAACGCCCCACAAACACTGATGTGTTTGATGCTTGGGAAGATAAGAAAAAGAGGAAGACGAGAGGGGAGAGAGATGGGAAGGGGAATCAGAGTGTCTCTGAATTGTCCCTTTTGCGTACCGTGCAACAGAGACAGCTGCAACACGACGCGGCTGAGTGACGGCAACGATGCCATTTGAGGTATATCCCGCTCTGTAAAGGATCTGAGCTAGCTGCGTGGTCTTGCCGGAGCCGGTGTCTCCGATGATCACCACCACAGTGTTGTTGGCGATGGCATCCAGAATTGGTCCCTCGTACTGATTGATAGGCAGCACTCTCTTCTTTCTCTTCTCCTCCTCCTCCATCGCCATCCCTACCATGCACAACGCCTGCAGCTCAAAGGCTACAGGGATTCTTCAGCCGTTTCCAGCTTTCGCTCGGGCGCCCTCACTAAACCCTCAAAAACCCGTGACTAGGGTTTCTTGTTTCTTCGACAATTCCTTCCGCTTACATAAGAAAAAAACAATTTGCTGCTGCTGCTGCAACGATCAATGCTCTTCTATCGAACAACAATCCTGGACTCCGAGAATTCTGGATTCGATGCGCATCAAAGTGATGTCCAAGGCTGGCAGGCAACGAAGATTTAGAGCTTAGGGTTCACAGCTTAGGGTCTCAGGAGCAAAACTTTTATAGCTTTTTTTGTTTTTTCCAAGGTTTGGAGTTCGGAACTTTTGACGAGATTTCTCTTCTGTCGGTCTCCAATCTTCCAGTCTTCAGTATGTGGGCTGGCTTATGTCTTTGGGCCTCAGCTCTTCGCTTAGTTACTTGGAATATTGATTGATTGCTGCTTGTGTTTTCAATCCTGACAGTTCGGAAATCAGGTTTCCAACGCAAACATGGTGAATAACATTTTTTGAGCAATTTTGCAAAGAGCTTGTAATAGAATCAATCCAGTAGAACCTCGGTCTGTGATTCCTTGAGCTCATGACAGCATGCGTAAATCCATTGAGATGCTGGGATCTGGTCAATTGCAGTAGACCTGAAGACCTTTTGTATCTGATGCTTGTCATGAATCTGGTAAGCTACCAAATGGGCAGCAAGAACAAATTGATTACCTCTTGATTCTTTCTTCAATTTATGCAATTTTTTTTGCTTTCAGATGCATGATCAACAAAACAAAATTTTGCCAACACACGTGTTTCTTTCTGCTTCATAGGAGATAACAAGGTTTCATAAGAGATTCAAGGTTCATCCTACCTCTTTCGTATCCAGGTTGGTGCATGGCTTGAGGATCCAGAAATTGCAGCTGATGACTTGCTAATTGGTGGAGAACAAACAGCACCAAGCAAAAGAAACTTGTCAATGTCTGTAGAACTTCCAAGTGCAATGGGATTGGGCTTGTCTGATACAGTGGGAGAAGCCTACATCCCTTGGTCATTTTACCCAATGCCATACTTGTTTGTTCACATTGAAGCTACTCAAGGTGCTCCACAACCCCTTCCTCAAAGCTCATCCTCACTGTTGTTGTCATTACATGAAGAATTAATTTGTTTCATTTCTAACACAAACTCGTTCGTGAATGATTGGCATCTCTTCAAACAATACTCATTTGTGGTTCTTTTGCAACATCATGAGTTTTTGGCATGATTTGTCATTGGTGTTAAAGAGTTGTGACAAAGGACTTTTTGTTGTGAAGGACTAGGAGAGTTGTGGCCAAAGTACCTTTTTTCTACGAGGAACTTGGGTTTGAATCAATTGCTATTACGATTATTGCGATACTTGTTTAATCACATTGAAGACACTCAAGGTGCATTGCAACTCCTTCCTCAAGCTCATCCTCAATATTTATTGTTGCCATTACATGAAGAATTAATATCTTTCACTTCTAACACAAACTCCTTCATGAATGACTAACATTTCTTCAAACAATACCCACATGTGGTTCTTTTGCAACATTGTGAGTTTTTGGCATGATTAGTCATTGGTGTGAGTTGTGAAAAAAGATTCACGACAAAAAAACTTTCAAAGGACTAGGATTTGAATGAGTGTTGTGACCAAAGGACTTTTTTTTACAACTTACTAGGGTTTGAATTAATTGCTATTATGATCACTATGAGAAAAATATTGGAGTACAAGGGCAACTTCAACACTTGTCTATTGAATCATGAATTACTTTTAGTCAAAAATAGAATATTTCCAAAATATCTTCAATTTTTTTTAATTTCCTTGAAAAAGAAGGAAATTTCAACATTTTTGAAAATAATATAATTAATGGGAAAGATGCCAAGGTATTATGAGATTGATAAAAGATGTTTCATGTTTAAAATGAACAATTAGTTGTATAATGCCTTTGCCTAAGGAGCATGCAAAAAATCAATTAATATGATAACATTTTGGAACATGATTAGAAGACGAAATGAAAAGTTTATTGGTTTGTGGATTGTCCAATATGCCTCAAGTTCAATTGACATACATTGTTGAGTTGGAATGACTACTTTATAATTTTCATATTGATGATGCATGTAGTATAATTTTCATGTTAATTTAATTCATTAAGAATGTTCATATTCATTTTGAAAGTTAATAATTTGATTATTTTAGATGCATGGTACAATGGAATGGAAAGGATTATATATGCAATTATTTATGACTTTCTTTGATTATTTTGTCATGGTTTTGTGTATTCTAATTAAACAAGAAATTTAATGATTTGTTGATGTTTTCACATATTGAGGGAGAACATTCATTTTCAAATTGGAAAATGACATGAATAAATTATAAGGTTCAATATATTGGTTGTTGGGTAAAAAAATATATTAATTGACTTTATGATAGTAAAATTTCAAAATTAAAACATATTTAATATAAAGAAAACATGAGCTTGAAAGATTAGGAAAAATAAGATAATAATAGTAACATATGCATATTGGATTTTGTGGAGTTTTTGTTGTGAAAATAAATGTCATTTAGTGAAGAACAAATGGCAATTTTGGTTCACACTTTTAAAAGAAATTAAGGACATAGTAGGGGAAGAAATGTGTTGAAACCATGATTCTTTTCAATTTTGTTTTTTTCTTACAACTTATGAACCTTCTTTGTTATCTTTTATTGTTAATTTTTTCAAATATTAAAAATAGGTCTATTGGACTCCTTGTGTTGAAAAAGAGTAAATATTAATATTTTTTGTTGATTGGAGTGGTGAGAGCAAAAGTCATACCATGCATTACTTGATGTATTGTTTACTTACTTTGTTCACATATCATTTGAAACAAATACAATTATACGTTTTGCTATTGATGGTGAATTTGTTTTTCAGAACTTTCAATTGTTTTATTATGATAATGAATGTAATGCATTAAATGTTTGTTAATGAACTAGTTTTTTGCATACCAATATGTTAGATGTCAATCTAATTCTCCAACATGAAATATATCATTTTGCGAATCAACAATGTAATTTATTTTATTAAATGGACAAAAATGAATTTCTTTTCAAGCATCAAACAATTAGTGTAATCCAAAATTATTGCACTTCTCATATTACATGTGCACATTATTATATTTACCATATACATTTCAAAAAAATTACTAAAATAATAATACAACATTTAGTGATTTGAAAAAATAATTTTCATTATAAATGTCATGAAAATGAAATAATCATGGATTGACATAGATTAATACATCGAGTTATAGCACTAATTCAAATAAAATGATTGAAAATGTCATAAATATATGCATTTTAGTTAATAGGCATCTTTTGGCATTTAAAAACATCTATGGAAAAAACATGTAAGAAAAAATCAAGGTATGAATCATTTTAATTATCCACTACCTTTTAAAAATTAAAAAAAACATTATTAAAATTTATGCCTATCTGCACAAAAAAAATTAAAAATCAAAATAATTATTCACATTCAATAATTTTTTTAAAATGTGCTATTTAGAAAAAAAAAATTACAACATTTTTAATTCATTATTCATGGATAAAGACCGTATATTGATTCATTAAAGAAAAAAATTAAATTTTTAATGGAAAACATGAATTTATTACATTGGCTCAAATATTTATTACATTAGTTCATATATTATTATTGAAACATCCAAAAATTATTACAATTTTTTTTCGAAAATAATAATAATTCAAAAAGGTGTCAAATTGAATTTCTAAAAATTAAATAAGTATTTGATATGAGCATGTCCAATTAGCCTAGGTATTACGATATTAAAGACATGTAAATATTATATAAATGTCCATGTTATTGTAAGCAACAAGTGTCTCCAACAAAAAGTTATTTTAAAACTAAGCCAAATGAAATGTGATGATGTTTTTCAAGCACAAACGCATGATTTAGTAGGTTGTGTGGAAATAAGGAAATAAATATTAATGATAAAGCTTAGTCACTATAAGAACTAGATTAGTTTTGTACTTGCTCACCACATGAATGCAAGTGAGATTCTTATATTCTCCTATTAAATGGTCAGAATGCATAGCATTATAAGTTATTTGTGCGTCTCTTGAATTGGAGTAGGTTGCGATAGAGGACATGATCTTATCTTTTCTTCCCTTTCTTTTTGTTTTTTTGGGAGATTTGTCTAAATCCTCAATGTATCATGTAAATGACTTTCGTTTCGTCTTTTTAAATAATTGTAAATGCTTGTAAATGTCATGTAAATGCCCTTCACGCGGTCTTTTTAAATAATCGTAAATGCTTGTAAATGTCATGTGTGTGTAATTTTTTATTTGTTTTTTATTTTAGAATTATATTATTAGATTTATTGATTTTTTGTAATGGTCATTATAAAAAAAATTATAAAGACTAATTTTAGAAATTCATTTCAATATAATCTTAATTACATGTATAATTTTTTATGTTATTGGATGGGGCCCCATGAACATTGTTTTAAGTTGATTTGTTAAACAATGTTTCCGAGGGCTTGGTTATACTCAGTGCTTATTGACGGTTTAGTGGATTCATTGGTCTCTAAACTCAAGAGTGCGCCCTCATCTTGTGATATCATGCATGTAATATAATCTCACTAAATTCATGCTTAAGTGAAATGGATTTTTCAAATTTTAGTGGACATCGAACCTTGTAAATACTTATTAAATTATGTCTTCAAAAACATATATATAAAAAATAAATTTGTAACTTCATCTACATTCTAAAGTGCTTCACATGTTTGTAAAGTTTGCAATTGTTATATTTGAATCGTGTCTGTTGTTTTTTTCTCGCCACCGTCATGGCATTAATATTTCCTCAAGAAATCATTGTGAGTATACACGAGTGGATGTTATCCACAAATGTCAGTATGCGCATATTTTCGCTTAAATTTGGATGGGTCTTTCATACCAATACAATGTAACAATAAACTCTGAATGGTATCACTCACAAGATACAAAATATATAGACCTATGGTCATTAGATACACCTTCATTAACATTGATTTTTTTTTTCATATTTGACAATTTGAATCAACCTAAAAATAAACTTAAGAAATGACCTCCATAATAGTTCATTAATATATTTAAAAAATCTTAAAACATA
>Ga0116230_10005172_pt1 | contig 12801 bp, 5 predicted proteins | sample S1TSphfallax_3_FD_88678 | JGI IMG/M metagenome (GOLD analysis project Ga0116230, IMG submission 88678) | Host-associated microbial communities from peat moss isolated from Minnesota, USA - S1T2_Fd - Sphagnum fallax MG | ecosystem: Host-associated > Plants > Peat moss > Unclassified | place: USA...
AAAAAATACTTTAATATCTAGTTGAGATTCATCCATTTCAAATAATAAATATTTAATAAATAAATAAAAATAATGTGACTAAAGTTTTAGTCGTGAAATTAGTTACAAAATGACAATGTCATGTAAACTGATTTGGATGGATGAAAAGTTCATGTGAGTCACATCTTTATGCAATTACCATTGCAACTTGGTGCCACATATTGTTTTTTGCAACTAAAGTTTTAGAAGACTTGTCCAAGGTAACTAGGCCTTGTAGCAAATCACATGCGGTAATTATGACTAAAATTTAGTTGTTTATCCAATCATTTATTTGAGTGTCATTAGTTGACTAGCAGGTACAGTTGTGGAACTTAATGCCATTGTTGAGATCCACAAGTATATAAGGTTTCAGGAAAGTCGCCACCTTATTTCAATGGCCATGGAGGTGCACGGCGCACCTGGGTGTGATATGGATTGTTTCATCAGGGAGTGTGCTCTTCTTTTCCATGATAGACGATCAAGAGATCATTTATCTTTGTCTTTTTGCATTCAATTTTTTAGGTAGCGTGTAAGTATTGTTTTCTAGTGTGCTTTAGCCTTTGTTATAAATAAGAACATTAGTTTGGTAAGCAATGCCTATTCTAAACCTCCCATTATTATTAGATCTCATGATTTGCATGTTGGCAACATTAGAAGGGTTGTGGGTGAAATAGTTTCCTACCATGAGAAAGACTAGTTTTCTCTTTCTTTTTGGGCCTTTTAGGCTATGCATCTATTGGCCTTCCCTTTTTGTCCCCCCCAGGATGGTTTGATCTTTTATTGGATTTGTTTTTTGAGTCTATCTATTATCATATACCTTTTCATGAATCTTGGCATCGGGTTACATTAGTATGAGGGTGTATTCAAGTTGACTACTTAAATAGGCACAAAGTCTTTACATATGGGAAATAAAAATATCAACTAATATTGCCTTAACTAAGGGGGGTCTAGACAAATACATTTGGAACAAAATAAATGTATGGCAATCTATAGACTATGGGTAATCTTCATAAGAGAGTGCCATTTGTTCAACTTATTATTTAGGTGTGTGGTAACAACATCAAGGTACAAGAGCTTTAATTGTGCCATGAATTCTAACTTTCATTACAAAGTTCATGAATTAGTTTAGTTAAGTGGCATGGATCATTTCATAACACCACTATATGTATAGCTAAATAAGTGTGAAAAGGTGCCTGACAATGGGCATGGAGATTATGATAATGTTTAAGATCCTAGGCACCCTAGGTCCAAACAAATAAAGAATGTGAGCTTCAATATAGCAATGAATACTATGGCTTGAAGAGAGAAACTCAATACACACCTAATTTTTGATGGCACCCAATATGATAATTGTATAGAAACCTCCAAAAAACCCAACATGATATGAGTACTTGATTTAAGAAATCAACTTTATATACAATTACGACATGTGTACAACTCAATTTATAATTTTAAATTCATGGTATATTGAATATAAATATTGAAAAGACCAATACCATTAAGTATTGAACATGAAACAAAGAAATTTTGACCCTAAACTTGTACCTAGTTACATGCTAGCCAACAAACTAGATACACTTCCTTGGCACTCCTTCAATGTGATTGAGAATAGGTTTGGAAACACAAAGAGCTAAGATACTATGTTGGACTTAAAAATAATGATTGATACACATTGTAGCAAAAAACTGCAAAATAGATTCAACGACACATTTCTAACAAAATAAGGTTACAAATATCATAACATCATTTATATGTTACAAACTTAACTTTACCATTGCATATTGAGGATGGCAAGCTAGTGGTTGTCATTGATGAATCTTGTCATGGATAAATTTTCTGCTCGTTATGTTGATGACCCAGCGCACATTCTACATAACAGTACTTCTTCTTTTGTTCAACAAAATAGGTGATTGAGACATCTTTATAGATAGAGAACCTGGATGACAATTCATCTATATATCAATTAAGATTTTCATACTAAATCGCATTAGATCAAAGGGGTGTAATTAGTAACCAAATTTGCATAGATTATGCTTTAATATTCAAGAGCAAAAGCCCATACATATAGCCTGATGAGGCAACAGTCTGGCCACAAAAGCAGATTCAAAATCCATACATCATAGAAAAGTAGAAGCACTAGATTATGGAGGAAAAACGTCTCTCTTGATTTACTACCATTGGTTATATTCTATTCTATATATCGAGTATTAAAAGTTGGTGATTATATGTATAAGAAGGGAAGCATGTGATGGAAGCATGTGTCTAATAATGTCACAATATTTACACTTATGAGCAATGATTCTGTTCATGCCCTAAAACTTCACCTATGACATGTTGGCATTTATCCAGTGTATATTGAGATTTAAACCTTTAAAGGGTGTCCAGATAATTGTCCAAAAATTTGCCTGCTGTACTTTGGAAAAATACTCCAGCCACAGGTTTTCCTAGGTTATGGATCTTGGCCCATGATGTTACATTGAAAAGAATTCGGGAGTCAGGTGCAGGTGGGTGAAAGTGTGAAATTGGCTGCAAACATCAACACAACAAAATTAGTTCAAACTAACGCCAGTTCAATCGATTATAACAGAAAATTTCAAAATACGTACAATCACTGGAAAAGATTTATGAAATGGTTCACTGTTAACTCTTTGACAATAGTTTCCACTAGTGATCTAAGTCTGGAGATGCAAAAGGTACTTAAGTACACTTACTTGCTCAAACAGCAGAAATGTGTAGCGATGTGTGCCAGCAATGGGCGAGGGGGGTAGGTATGGTTCGATAACTGTCCCAACTTTATGTACTTCTGCATGTCCACAAACTTTGTCAAAGAAGGCACCTCACTTGTGATCTCTTGATCACTAGAAATAGGTATGGTTCCATAACTGTCCCAACTTTATGTACTTCTGCATGTCCACAAACTTTGTCAAAGAAGGCACCTCACTTGTGATCTCTTGATCACTAGAAAGTCACATAACTTTGGATGAGGCCTAAGTGCAGGTGATGAAAGATTGTTAAAGATCTCTGAACTACTAGTGTTGGACTGGTATCTGTACTGGTATCCACTTTTGAACCCACCAGTCTGGTCCTTGTATTGAGTATTTCAAAAACTAGTTTTGGACTGGTATTGACTTTTAAACATATCAGTCCGGTCCTGGTATTGGGGATGTTTTACAATTTTTGTACCAGCCTAGTCCTGGTGTTGGGTCCGTTAAAAAAACAAAATCATGCCAGTCTTGGTACACATAGTTTCCACTAGTGATCTATTTTGCAATATTAAATCAATGTTACTAGATTGTGTGCTTCTAGATCAGCACTCATAAAATCACACACATAAAAACATGCACTCAAATGACCTTGGTTTCGATCTTTGTGTTAGGATCTCCGTGGTCACTAAAGCCAAGTTGGATACACCAAATCCGATAGAATAATAAGTAAATGGGATGGGTGAGAAACCAGGAAGGCCTATCTGCAACCCTATTGAATGGTACTAGAGAATGCACCTTCCTAGTGAGTCACCAGGGAGAGGCCAGTAGGTCAAGCCATGGTGACACTAACAAGGTGACAGCATACGCTCTAGGGGTACATTTTTCTAAAATAAAGTTCTTTAGTTGCCCTTCTTTTCATTTTAATTGCAGAATCGGCCTTTCAAATTGCAGCATGCGCACTTTAAAGTGCAGAATGAGCAGTTGACAAGAAAGTGAAATGTTCTGTACTATGAAATAACTCGAAACAGGCAGAAAGGTCAACTAAAATCCCTAAAATCAAAGCTTCAGCAATGCTCAAAACTTTAGTGTTTTCTTTAATCTAGAGATCGGTCTATGACTTCTGTCTGTACATAGTTGGAAATTTTGTTGAAAAAGTAGAGGTATCCCAACCTGGGGTTACTGGGCCCCAGTTTTGCCAAAACTGGAGGTGAAACTAAAATTCAAGATGATAATAGTGAATAAGAAAAAGATTGAACCAAACTGGTTTTCTCACCTAAATTGGTCCTCACATGGGTTCCTAGCCCAGTTTGTTTTTCCCTTACCTAAGCCTTCACTGCTGCTCAAATTCTCCACGAAATCAAGCAAATCTTGTAAGAATAAAATCTTGGAAATCTTGTGAATTGATATCCAGTTTCATTAAACAATGCCCAGTTTCACTCACTTTACAGCTACACTCAAATCAGAGACGAAAGAGGGATTACAGTGTCAAACTAGGGCTCAAATACAGGATGACCTTAAAGATAACTTATCTAGTGAGTTTTCTGCAAAGTAAGGTGCAACTCAAAAATTTGGGAATACTTGTCAGAAACTCATATTCCTCATTAACTCAAGCAAAAATAATCAGAAGAAAAATCCTACAAAAATTGTGAGCTGATACCCAGTTTCATTAAATTGTCTGTACCCAGTTTCACTCACCGCCCTGTAGCTACTAGCTACCACTCAAATCAGGGATGAAACAGGGATGATTACAGCATCAAATTACACCCTCAAACTAGCGCTCAAATTAGCATGGTGACTTAAATAAGGATCTAAACTTTAGTGAGTTAAATTCTGCAAAGTAAGGTGCACCTTAATTTCTCAAAAAAATTCAAAAGAAAAAAGAGAAGAGCTCAAAAATGAATTCCAGAGAGAGTGAGTGCGGGGGCAGGGATTTTTTTTCTCAATTTTGTAATCTAGTCACACTGGCCATCACCCACAAGAGGAGAATTAAGCAAATTTGATTACAGGTCAGAGAGGAAAGTAGAAAAAATTAAGAATCCTGCTATATTGTGGCGACCTGGCTGGAAATTGCCATATTTCAATATATTTCAAAATATAGCAATTTCGAAAAAAAGAATTCCTCAAAAAGCTGTCGACTTTGACACTTGTTTTTCCCAAAAAAATCCTTTGTATGAGTCACAGTGGATTTTCTTGTGTCCCCAAGGTGAGAAAATTTGCCCCTCAAAAAACAAAATAAAAAAAAATTCTAATTTATAAAAAATTTGAAAAACTGGTTGGAGGTTATCATAATTAATTCCGATTACCTTGATCACTTGGGACGTTGTAAGGAATGTTGGTGACGATCCAATGAATGACTTGGCTAAAGCTTTTGTCGGAGGGACTGGGAGCATCAGGATCTACCAGAACCAAGGTGTAATCTCCACTGAAACCGTGGCCTATGGATTGCACTGGGATATGGGGCTCTTGGAGTGTCTGGTGAATGTTCAAGTGCTCTCCGTTGAACACGAAAGTGTTGTCGAAGTAGACCGGAAGATCCTCGTATCCGTCTGCCACATCTGGTACCACATCTGGTATTATTCCAGATGTATGCAACAGCAGCTCCGGCATTGCAGGCAGAAAACCACCCATTCCTGCACATGTTGCCAGTTTCCTATATTAGTCAGAATCTCTCTCGCTCTCTCTAGTGTTCATTATGTAACCCAAGAACTAATATGGGTATGGTTGGTTCTCCAGATGGAGCAGCTTGGAGGCCTTGTTTTCTTGCGCTTCACTACTAGATGAAGACATGAACTGTGCAGTGGCCAACAAACATCCCCAGACATGAGAATACGCTACTTTGTGAACGCGAAGAACCAGGTTAGTTAGGAGTCCTGTCTCTAGCTAACACCGGTGGCCCCAATTGATCCACTGTAGACTGCAAAGATACACATAATTGGTAGCAGACTGAACGATGTCAACACTCCATAGCGCATTAACATACACATCATGTATTTAGTTAATTCTGGACTTTTGTAAAGTCCAGAATTAACAATTGACCATTCGAAAGTTGAAAATTTGAAAAAGAATTTTGATTGGCGGGGGGGGGGCGCACCTGGCTGTGCCACGATAAACATTAATATTGTTTTGTCCCAGGATGATCCAACAAATAAACAGTACTAATGTCAAGCAGAAAACTTGATCCCAATCAAAACGTCAAAAGAAGTTCAGAATTAACTAACAGAGATTCCTACACTAGCTATTGCAGTTCTACTTGTGCCACAGATTGATGACTAGCGCCTTTGTTCAGAATGTTTTGCAAACAAAAAAAAAATTCGAAAAGAAATTATAGCTCAAGGAAAGTTCATCTAACGCTCATCAATTTGCTATGCCGCATGCTAGAAAACCAGGTAGATATTAGGTTGAGAAAATGAAAGTGAAAATAAGAATTTTGCATCATCCTTTCATGCTTTCTTCAACACTAAATTCGTAATCACTTGGGTCTTGATGCATAGACCTGCTTGCAAGCGCTGATGATTTGATCACGAAATTATACCTCATGAATCTGCTAAGTGAAATGTTGGTTCAAGATTCCTAGACATCAATTGGGGGAGGGGTTGGTAATCTCCTCCCTAAACTTGCTATTTCTTAGAATCGCTCCTGCATGTTCCAACTGTAAATTTTGTTCTCCTATGGCCGCGAGTCGTTTTGCCCATCTAGCTAGATCCATAATCTCACCAGACTGAAATCTACACATGGTTCCTGCACTAAGAGTCTGAATGTTCTCCTCCCAACTTTCATTAGAACTCCAGGTACAAGGTATGTTCCAAATTCCCCAAATTGTAATCACAGGCTCCAACTAGCTAACACGCACTCTGATTGAATTTGATGACAAGTGAAGGAGACAATATACCAGCTACCACAGACAGGCATGCTGCAGTTAGTTCATATCAGAGTAAGCTAAGCTAACTAGCTAGTTAGAATAATAATAATGGTCAGAAGTCAGTAGACGCACCAGGTGCAAAGAGAAGTGACACCACCGTCGCTAGCAACGGTACTAGCAACTCCTTGAACCTCAAAGAAGTGCAAAACTCCGTTCGCTTCAAGGGACTGATGATCTGAGCCATGGTTGCTCTGATTCAACAACGCTGCTCCTGCTGCTCGCTAGCTGCCTGCTGTTGTGGTAAGCACTAGCAGCCGGCACCCAACTGATCTCTCTAAATTTCAAAAACTGCAGGAAGCTATCTCGGAGCTTACAAACTTGACTGCTGCTGGACTCATTGTCCAAATGCTGTTGGGCTTTAAAGCCTCAGTGTGTTCAATAAGAGAGTCGCCGGCCCCCACCCTAAGGAGCACCACTTTTTGGACGCCGGCTGGTCCTGGGCAGCTAGGTGTTGCTTTTTTGTTGGGCGAAACTTCGCCAAATTTGGATCTGAACAAATATGATTTTGACCTGTACAAAGGATTTTTCATGGCTAAAATGGCCCAAATTCTCCAGATTTCGAAAAAATCCAAATAAAAATCCAAATTGTCATACTTTTGTGATAAGTTCCCAGTAGTTAGTTAGCCAAGAATATTAAAGGGTTCTGGTTTTTTGTCTACTTATCTAGTTTTTAGCCAAATCTGGCTCACTCATCTTATGGACGATCGCCACTTCAACTACAACACAAAATTAAAAAAAAAAAAAGAAAAAAAAAAACTCTTCTCCCAGCTTGAAATTTCCCCTGATTTATTTCTAGATTTCACAATGCTGGCAGCTGCAGTGTTTTTTTGTGTGTGGCAATGCTGTGTTATAGCCAAAGTGGCAATGATCCACAGGAAGATTTAGCCAGATTTGGCTACAAGCTAAATATGAAAGTAAATTTTCTAAAAAAACATCCTTCTATATTTTTGACTACTTCTACTTGAACCATGTATAGAAACCTGCTGGCGATATTCCTTAAATTTCAGTCGAATTCTGGCTATTGAAAATTTCAAAATGAACATGATATTTAATTTTTTAACATAGCATTTTGGCTACTATATGCCAGCAAAAAAAAGGGCTGCAATGCTGGTAGATGGGCGGGAGCTGAATAAGAGAGAGAGAGAGAGAGAGAGAGAGAGCCATCATGGCCCACCATTTTGAGCGCCGTTCTCAGCGTCAAATTTTCTGGACTTTCCAAATACTAGATTGTCATAATTTGCGTGGCTTTCTTTGCCTTGCCTTTTGCTTCTTCTTCAGACTGGGCTCCTCCAGTTCCATCGTACAGTACCAACACCACTTTTTGTTGTAGAAATTGTGTGACGTGACCATGCTATGCATCATCAGCGGTGACTGACTGATCACACACTACTCCTTACCGTCTCCCTCTCTAATCACACTTGAAGTAAGTAAAGCTTGGCCAGAGTGAAGTGGTGTTTTAGACATCGTGTGAAGTGACCATGCTATGCACCATCAGCTGTTCCTGACTGATCACACACTCCTCCTTACTGTCTCCCTCTCTAATCACACTTGAATTTAAGTGAGTAAATCTTGGCGATGGTGAAGAACCAGCACCCACCAGTGCACCATGAAGGAGACGAAATGGTTTTCTTGTTAGGTTCCAATTCCCCAGCTAGATAACCGGCGTGATTAGCTCAGTTGCTTTTTTTGACTACCTGCTTACCCATGAGCAGGGTGGTTAGCTCCAGTGTTGTGGCCAGTTACCCCCTTGGTCAGGTTAGAACCACAGGTTCTGGTTGTGATTAGTAAAAACTAAACCAGAATTGGGTTTGATTTTTGGAACTGGAAACCATATAATTTTAAGAACAAGATACCCAAAACCATGTTCTCCATCCTGTTTATGTCCGGAACCTGAACCAACATTTTTTATTTTTTATTTTTTCTAAAAACAAAGACTTGAACCAAAGGCTAAATGGAGATTAACGCGAAGTTAACCATTGGTTCCAGTTTGGGTTACCTGCAACCGGGTCTAATTCTCATAACCAAAACTGGAATTTTGTTTTAAAGAACTGGGCCCATAATCGGATTCCCATGGGATTCCCTGTTTCATTTATGTGAAGAATTGAAACAATTCTTTTTTTTGTTTTGGACCAAAACTGCAAGTTCTTCACAAAAGTAAAGAATGGACGAACAAACACCAGTTGCTAGTGAGTTGCTTTTTTACTCCTACCAACATGCCTGGAGGTTGGTTGTGAGTAGGTAGGTAATAATTAAAAACCGCCCTTACTATTTGCATACCTTGTGATCACCTATTTCTTAGAGAATGGGTGACCAAGCTGAAACACTGTATTAACTGGGTTGATGGTCATCCACAACTGAGTCACAAGGGGCATCATCCGGCATCCAGTGGATGATGCGCTGGTGCCTGCTGGTCCACTCTGGGTGTCGAAATGTGGAAACATGCAGTTATGAAGAAGACTGGATGTTTCTTAAAGAAAGGGGCGTTCCACACTCAGCTGACACCAGTTGCTTCCAACCATGTAATGCCCTTATCAGAATCATTTCCAAATCGTATCCATCAGCACGAGAGCACTGGGTAATGGTCAACTGGCACACAGAATTGGACTGTTTTTTTGTGACAGTTCTTGGCCTTTTCAAGTTTCCTGGAATTGCATACACAAAATTCCAAACAGTAAAAGATGAGCTAGTAAGTTTAGTGCATGTGAAAGGCGTTGGATTCTTTCCATTTGCTTACCAAAAACTTTAAAAAAACAATAGAAACAAAAATGAATATGTTCATGGAGAGGGAGTATTAGTGTAGGCAAAAATAGCAGCCAATGATACAGAGGCAGCAGCTCTCTTTCTTTTTACAGGATCTAGGTATGTAGCCTAATTGCTAGAGGAGAAACAGTTGAGCTAGAAACATATGAAGGAAAAAAATTGTTGGAAAAAGGCAAAGAAAACCAGATCAGCTCTATCATGTTGATGGCAATAGCCACTCTATGACTGAAAAATGACACTTGTCACCACTAGCTACCATTAGCCATGATGTTGACATCGTCAAGGAGCTACATCTGAAGTGCACATCCTACTTAGTCTTGAAAACACGAAGCTCCACCTTCACCTTCCTTTGTCACCAACAAGATTACAAAGTTGCATTCTTTCATAGTCAAACATTTTAACATCGTTGTCAGACTCTAGTTCATGAGACATGCTCTTACGATTCTAATCTCTTGTTATATAATGTAATGACTTATGAAACTTCTTGATTATTCTTATTGGAACATATCACTTGAATTAGATTCAAGGGGAATACAAAAAAGCAAGTTTTAAATAATTTGCAAGGATGTGGAAAAGCGGGGACCCTACAAAGGAAGATGGTGGAAGAAGGCCCACTCATTCTTGAATGTTGTCACAATGTGCTATCATAGCAATGAAGTCATATGTTTCTGTTTTTGGGGGGAAAGATTTTTCTGAAATTTGATTTTGCCAGTCTGTTCCCACCAAGTTCCCAAAAATGTTCACTAACAGGTTCGCAATGTGTTTCCACGAATTTTCTTAATAGCACCACATATTATCTCATATCCTTGACCCAATGAGTTGGGGGAGAGGGATTTTTCTTCTGTTCTCAATGTGTTCCATTGAAGTTTCCAAAGGGTTCCCATTGGCTTCCCAAAGTGTCCCCAAGACGTTCCCAATAACACCTCAGATTTATCCCACACGCTTTGGTCACAGTTCAACTTTCATGTATTGGAGGGCCATAGGGAAGAATGTCTTTGGTACTATTTTGGGGGCTGGGGGTGCTTCTCTTGTGGGGACTGCCCAATATCCAAGAAAAATTGGTGAGGGACCAATCAATGTGGCTCCTTCAGAAGGAAAAAGACTATGGAAAACACACCCCTGAACTGTGGTTAATAGAAGGAACAAATATGTATAACCTATGCTCTAAGGTCTATCCAATAGAATGTGGGTGAGGGAAAAAAGCTTACTATATACATGCTGTCGCACACATTGCTAGACCTAAGCTCATCAACATCACATAGCTAGAACATATAAATAGTTCAGGACATTGCCAGCCTTTAACAAGTGGAATCAAAACTCAAATTTACAAGTTTGACCAATTACATGAATCTTATTGCTAGCAAAATCATTTTTTTGTCTCATCATCAACCGCTCAAGTGACCTATATTTTTTCAGCTTCTAAGCAGGACCTTGTTAAGAACCTTCACCATGAGCTAGTTGTGCTAGCTAGTGACAAAAATTACAACACACATATTTATTCAATACAGGAAGAAGGCAAATTGTACATGAGCTTGTCATAGGCTTACCTTAGGAATAAGTTCACTGACGATATCATATGTAGCTAATTGTATGTTAGAAATCTGCATAATTGTACATTTTTGCAAGCAACAAGCATGTCTAAAAAGGAATATTGTTACGATATTCTACTTGAGTTGCCGTATGCATGAATATTGGAATAACATAAAATAAAATATTTATAAACACTTAGATTCAAGTTTATATCCAATTGCTAATGCAACACCAGCTCATTGCATTCTACACTACAATTTTAAAAGATAGAGTCATGTTTGAACATTCAAATGTCTAGGATAGCTAAAGCCATTTACATCCATTCCTCTATGCCTTCAATTTAATGCCATAACCACATGTAAAAGAATGGGACAACCTTGAAATCATGAAAATAAACTTCAAACCTACATTTCAAATCATCCACAAGATTAATTTAATATAATAGGATGAAAAGTAGCAAGTGTGGAATAGGTTGTTTCCAAAAAACATTTAACATCAAACTCAAGTAATGTAATAGTTTCCATCTTATCTTAATCTTATAAAATAGGACAAGAAAATGGTGTGCAACTAGACTCTAGTACCATTAACTATAACCCCACAAACCTTACACTTCAATGTGATATGGAGTACTAATTTGATTCCTAAGAAATAAAACCAAAATCTTAAACTAAACAATGGATATGGGCTTTAATATTTTATGGTGCATGTTTAAAGGTTACAAATGACATGATGTGTTTAGAGTATTGTGCAACTCTATTTTGTTATAGAATGCAAACTTCTGGTTTTTGGGCCATTGAGAATATTTTGTAATAATGATTTTTTGAAAGCAATGGACCCAACCTGACCATTACCCAATGTCCAATTGCCATCTTAATACAATATATGTCACAATAAATATCACATATCGTACATTGTAATGGATGAAACCTCGAGGTCTACTTAACACATGTCTCATGAGCCATGGTTTTTTGTGTGAGAAAAACTACATTCTGTTGTAGTGAATAATTTCACATTGTGTAGGAAAATATATTCATGCACTTAAATCCCATTGTGAATAAAGTAGGTACGCAACAAATAATGTAGCTAACTTCCAACAATACAAATGATTAGTATATCCATTGTGTGTGCAAAAGTTGCAGATCCAATCCATGCAGCTGTAGTAAACTTTTGTGACTCATTTCCAAGCTAAACAGCATTGACAATGAACCAAGATTAGTTTATGGGTACCAATGTTGAATTTGTCCTGATAACCTACGAGATCCAGCACTAAATAATTATGAGAAAAAAAATTTTCAGGACTTTTGAAATTTTATTAAGGTGTACCTAACAAGTAAAAAGTACATCTTAATGGTTATGCCAAAATATTTGTAATATATTTATTTAGTTATTTATTTATTATTCAACATCAAAGTGCTGAACCTGCTAGGCTACTACAGTACTAGGCATTCACATATGTAGGGCTTGTTTTTATCTTCTCTTTGAACATGAAATGTTTCTGGGCCAGTTTAACACTTGTGATTAATTGACCCTGATGATATAGGAAGACTTGTGTACAAGTCTCAGGCTCGTCAATTCTTATATTTGTGAACTCTTGCCCAGATGTCCCCCAAGCTGACATACCTATTGGGTTTGCAAAAGGAATGTTAATGAAATATGAACATTCATAGTCTGAAAGTTTCAAGTTCCACTTTGGGTGACCATGTCAAGTCGATGACTTAGGGGGAGATTATTAGTGTGAGTAGGTGCCGGGCATTGCTCTGTCATCTTTCACAAACAGGCTGAATCATACCAGGAAATTCATTTATGATGGGCATTTCCTTGGATGACTAGTTACATGAAGCATAAGTTTGCAGAAACTTTTTTTTTTCT
>Ga0116230_10005174_pt1 | contig 12799 bp, 5 predicted proteins | sample S1TSphfallax_3_FD_88678 | JGI IMG/M metagenome (GOLD analysis project Ga0116230, IMG submission 88678) | Host-associated microbial communities from peat moss isolated from Minnesota, USA - S1T2_Fd - Sphagnum fallax MG | ecosystem: Host-associated > Plants > Peat moss > Unclassified | place: USA...
AATAACCACCAATATCTACTAATAGAATATTCACCAATAGCCATTAATATAATAGTCATTATTAACAACCAATATCCACATTACAATATTAATCAATAGCCATTAATAAGCACCAATAACCACTAATAAAATATCCATCAATAACCATTAATAAAATAACCACTACTAATCATTAATAAAATAACCACTAATAATCATTTATAAAATAACAACCAATAGCCATTAATAGAATACCCACCAATAGCCATTAATAACCATTAATAGCCTTAATAAAAAACAACCAATAGCCATATATTAAAATTACTTAAGATTGCCAAAAATAATCTAGGGTGAAATAATTTATAATAGACAAAAATAATTTAACGTGGAATAATCTATAATAACCTAGAATTGCCAATAATAACATAAGGTGAAATAACCTTTAATAACCAAAAGTAACTTATAATAGTTGCAAGTAGTCTAAACTGAAATAATTTAAAATATGGTTTACTAACATATAATAGCCAAAAAAACTTACAATAGCTGAAAATAACCTAAAGTGAAATAAGCTAAAATAACCAAAAATAATATAAAATAACCAAAAGTAGTCTAAGGTGAAATAGTAAAAAATAACAAAAAAAATTGAAAATACCCATAAATAGCCGTAAATAATGTAGGGTGAAATAATTTAAATTAATGAAAAATATCCATATAATAATTGAGAGTAACTTAGCATAGGTAATATTATTATATTAGCAAAAAAAAATTCATTTATTAAAAATTTCTTTTTTTCAAAAGAATGGTCATTGAAATGTTATTGAATAATGATATTCAACTCTTTTTTTGTTCAAATGATTTTAAACTTTCAAAAGGAAATAAATGTAATTATGTACATTATTGAATTAAAAAAAAAAGTAAACTCGAATCATTTCATTTGAACAGAATTTCAATAAAATATGAATTTTCAAAGCTTATGTTTTTGTAATGTTTAAAATGAAGTATTTGATAAATAGAAGGTAATGTAACATATTATCACAATGTAATGTAATGTAACACTAGAGCTTGAACAAGACACTTTGTAATGCAAATTGGATTCCCATGCTTTAATGGCTGATACTTTCAAAAACTTATTGGCAATGGTAAAAATTGATCATGCCACATTTTTGGAAAAGAACTCAAAGGCACATGAGGCACGAAAGAGGGTTATTGGCAAGATGGATGTGTGGAAGCAACATAAGTTTACACTTTGCACCCAAATTTAGTGCATGAAAAGTGGTAGACAACATCTAAGGTCTAATCCATTGCCTTTTGCCAATTTTTTTTATGGAGAATGATGTTTCATTAATTTTGACTTCTATTGTGTTAATATTACCATGTTCATTTTTCCTTGGAGGTTTTGCTCCTTCATGGGATTGAAAATTTTCTTTATACAAACATCCTTACCACTCTTGGTGTGCATTCAGTCATTTCTCAACTTCTTCAAAGTGTTTGCATTGTGAAAAGGAAATGCATGCAAATTGGTGGACACTATTTGGAATCAAAAAGCCTAGTTCTAAAGAGGAGAAAGCAAAGGAAGCAAATTCAAGACTTCTAGGTATAACCTTGGAAGGTACCTAATTAATTTAAATCCTTTAAACGTGTTGATAGATTAGGGTTTTGATGTCTTTTATTTTTTTCAAATGTGGACTTATCATTCATGTATAATCATAACAATCAATTAAATTGAAGTTTGTAGTAGTGCATTTTAGCTTGGATTTCATTGAACTCATAATGTGTCAATGTAAAGTAACTTTGTTTAGGGTTAAGTTTTGACATTACACAAATGTATAATTTCCATAGTAGCAGATATTGTAATGTTTGAAGCTCAATGTTGGATGCATTTAAACTTCATTCTATAAGTCTTAACAATCTCCTTAGTTTATTTATAAATTTATTTGCATTTTTGAAGTCCATGTTTCCCTTCCATCCTTTGAAGGAGAACCACATGTTATAATGAAATCATAAGAGTCCATATATACATACTTATAATCAAATAATCAAATCTAGTTGCTAGTAGTAGAACTTCTAGACTTCAATTGAAGTTATGGTAGAAAATGACGCACTCCCAAGTCCCGGGGTGAACCCACTTGAGGGTTCACCAAAGTGTAGTTGCAGAAAGAGGGATTCGGAAAGCGCTCCAGGCTTCCAACTCTAGAAAGGGGTAGAGGGTCGAGTTGGGAGCCCAGGGATTAAACTAGGAAGAAGGTTTAGTAGATCAAGCTTGGTCTGCATCAAAACAAACCACCCACGTGGTTAGTTCACATTCCGGGACACCCTTGGTGTTGGGACAAGCCACGGGCACTTTGGACCACAAGACACACCACGGCCCGGACTCGGGGGAAGCCACCACCTTCCCCCATATAGTATTCTATGCGCCACGTTTCGGGGACTACATCCAAATGGCTCTTTTTCCCGAGACTCCCAAGTTGGAGTCCCGAAATTGTCCCGAAACTGTCCCGGGTGGAGTCCCGGGACTTTGGGAGTTCATAACTCCCAACTGTGAAGTCTGATCGCGACGAGGTCTGAACCAAACTTGTAGCCCTCGTCGTCATCTTTCCAACGACGTATCGCACTCTCAATTCGACATATCGCACTCTCAATTCGAAGGTCGGGAAGAGGTCGATTCCCGACTTTTAGTGGTCGGGAGTCAAACTGCCAGTTTGACTCCCGACCCTTCTTTTGCCCATAACTTGGGCGACAGATGTCCAAATGGCCAATGCAAGGCCATTTCCGATATCTACGCTTCAAGACCTTTCCAATGACACCAAGAACAACCCAATGCAAGGTGTTTTGGGCCTTGCTGTTGAGCTCTGAATATTCGGGAGTCCCGGAGGACTCCAAATCCTCACTTTTTTCCAAGTGTTGGGCTTCACCCCCACACTTGGCCAAAGTAGGGTTGCAACAGAAAACCTTTGGACTTTTGCAAAGTCAAAAAGTTGAGTCCATTCATAATTCTTTTTACTTAAACAAAGTCCATCCATTGGTGTTTAGACCTCTATAATGTATGTTAAGCGTTCCTTGCAAGTTCCTTGGAATTCATGTTAGGTAAGCCAAGTTCATATAGGTTATTGCAACCTTGCAAAGTTTGTTCTATTCCTTATTGTCCAACATAGTCGCTTCATTATTACTACAACCTTGTAAAGTCTATTCATTATTCCTAATTATCAAACACAATCCCTTCAAAATAGCTATAATCTTGTAAAGTCTATTCATTATTCCTTACTATCCAACATAGACCCTTGAGAAATACTTGAACCTTGCAAAGTCCATGTAAAGTCCATTTGTTATTGCTTATTGTCCAACATAGTCACTTCAAAATTACCTGAACCTTATAAAGTCTAGTATAAGTCCATTTTTTGTTGCTTATTGTCCAACATAGTCCATTCAAATTACTAGAACCTTGCAAAGTTTTTATTGAGTCCATTTTTTGTTACTTATTATCTAAAATAGTTCATTTAAAAATATTGTGCAACCTTGTAGAATATGTATAAAGTCCATTATTTGTTGCTTACTATGCAGAATAGTCCATTCAAAAATATTGTGCAACCTTGTAGAATATGTATAAAGTCCATTATTTGTTGCTTACTATGCAGAATAGTCCATTCAAAAATATTGTGCAACCTTGTAGAATATGTATAAAGTCAATTATTTTTTGCTTTCTATGTAGAATAATCCATTCAAGATTATTGTGCAACTTTGTAGAATTTGTATAGAGTCCATTCCAAATTATTGTGCAATCATGCCGAATCTATGCATAGTCCATCCATTGTTGCTTACTATCCAACATGTAGTCCATGGATTCATAGTATAGTGTTAATTCCATCCCGCCAAGGTCATTGTTAAAGAAGATGTGAACTAATTAAGTCAATTTAGTTGTAGATAAATGGACATGTCCAGTTGTCTTACAAGTTTGGAAAATGAGAATTCATTTTCCCAGTGGACACTAGTTTGACATAGATGGCATTTGATAATCTAAAACTTATTTTAAAGTTGTAACTAAATATGTGGTGAATATTATATTTCCTTTTCCCACTTTAATTTTTTAAAATTTCAAATATGTTTCAAGATTACATATTTGGTATATAGCATGTGGATTGCTTAGAGATAATGCTTTTGTGATATATTCAAATTTAGGTTTTTCTATAGTCAATATGTTCCAAGAATAAAGGTGTCATCACATCATGCATTTCAAATGGCATCACAAATGGGAAACATTTGTGATTCCAAGAATGATGTGAATAAAAATGATGTTTTTGTGATTTCTATTGATACACAGGGTATTGGATCAATATTGAATTGCTAGATCTATGTTGTCCATTTTTGTTTAGGGTTGTTGTTGTACATGTGTTGGATCAATGCAATTGTTGCATCTTGGTTTAGAATGTGATTACCAAATTTGGATTTGATATTTGTTGAATATATTGCCCATACTAGTCCTATTTATTTCTATTGAACTTCCCTTCTATTTTAGAGCATGTTACAGGATGTCAGATGGCCCAATCCATGATTAGACTTTTAAAAATAGCCTTCAACCTTTTATAACTAATGAAATTTTAGCATAACTTTAAATTAAAGTTTAGGTTAAATGTGTGTAATTTCCTTCATTCACCATAGGTATCCTTATGTTTTGTTCATTTTCCATGGTAGATTTGGTTCGAACATCCATCTCCTTTTTAGCCCAACATGAGCAATGGCACCCATAACCTACAAGGTCTAATACTATTATCCCATCTATTGGAAGCATTAACTTCTTGTAACAAAGCTTGGACCAATAGAGTGCAAAGCCATAACTTTTGCCTCCAAAAAGAAACAAATTAAAATGACAAGGTGGATGACCAGGACCTTACACAACTGCCAAAACCTATCTGCTAAGACCACAAACATAAAAATAATGTGAAGAAGGCCCTCACCTTGGATCATGAAACCCAAGAAGACTAGATTGATGAAGGGGAGTCAAAGGAGGAGGAGAAGGAATGTATAAGTACATCTAGTGGAGGGAGGTCAATTGCATGTTAATGATCAAATAGTGGAGAACCCATTAAAGAAGAAGGAGAAACCCTCCACCAAAATTGTAGTTCCACGAGTGTTTGTAGGTACCACGATTCAAGTTGTGAATGCAAGAAATCAAGCTTGTAAGCAAACAACACAAGGCAAATTGAAGTGATTTAAATGAGGTACATAAATAGATTTTTAATTGGTAGGATCTATAACATACTTAATTACCATCCTGCACATTCTGGATTTATCAAGTTCATTTCTTCTTCCCAAAAGAATCTAATGTGGTACTTACAAATGTGATTTTATGGGTTATCATTATGCAGGTGAAAATTTCATTATTTTGGAGGTTTTTTATTTAGCAAGGAGGCTATGGATTTTTTGCCTAGTCGTTAGAGGGGCTTTTCATTGAATATCTACCCTGCCCCAACCATAATGCATGGTCTTTTTGTTTTAGCTTTTATATACCTTCTAATAGGTTTAATATACTAGTAGGAAGATGTTTAATCTTCAAGCATTATGAACAAAATATTTTTTACTATATAAATTGATAATTGAAAATACACACTTGTCTGCCCATAAAATTTCAATGCATGAATGTTTTTCCTCAAGTTCCCCTATCCATATTGAGTCAAAAAAGTGTTTGTTATTGTCTTTTTCTACTAGCAAGACTAATTAATAAGAGAATGGCAACAACTCTTAGGATTTCATTGGATGAACCCATCATGTAATGTTGGAGTTTAGCAAGTTGCTATGGCCAAATTTTATTTTCTCAATACCTGGAAGTCTTTCGACCCAAAAAACATATCTACAACTCAAGAGAACGAGAGCTCCATTGGAATGTGTATTCCAAAGAACCTTGTGAATTGCAACATTGCGTATTAATAAAAAATACATAGATAAGCTTTGGGAGGAATTGGTTTTGTGTGTTTTTATTCAAATCCACATTCCTTAGCTTTTTGGATTTCATATTGAAGTGTTTGACATCATTACCCAATTAATGTATTATTTGCTGGGATTCATTCACCTAGTCTTTATCACACATTTGTGCACATGTGATAAGGATTTATGGTGATTATCTACATTGGATTCAATTCATTGATCAACAATTGTTTTGTTCAATTTTTTTAATCAATTTTGTCCCTTGTTGCAAACTATTGCTTAGGCTCTTTTAGTTATGTGGTCAAGCAAGTCTTTTCTTGTAGACACAAGTTTTTTTCTTTTGGGTGGCCTAATATAAATTAGTGTTAACTTTAAGCTTCACAAACTGGTGGATGATAATCAAAAAGGTGAACAATTAGAAATAAATATGTTATTTCTACAATTTTGAACAAAATTGTTTTGCAAAATCACACAATTTTATAATGACAATTATGCAATTGTTTTGTAATTTTGTAATTTTTTAAAGCATAAGGCTTTAAAACCAAGTTAATTCGGGGCTACATCTTGCATTTAGAGACCAAGTATGAGATTATAAGATATTGGTTGTAATATGTACCATTGCACTATCATTCAAGTTGTGTAAGAAAATTCTATGATTATAGAATCATAGAAAATGTCAAATAGAAACAAAGTTTTTGAAGACATATACTGCATATGAATACGCATGCGCTTCCTTTGGAAGTCATTTAGTAACCAATTATCTATGTATTTAATTACCATGAACCTACCCAATTGCCATGGTAATAGTTCATGAAAACTTAAGATTATATTTGTTGCAAAAGATAATGGAAGAGGAAAACCATGGGCATTACAAGTTTGAAGAACAACCTAGAGTGATGAAGTAGAGAAAATACTATTTTTTACTATGTGAAAAAGACAAATCTTTATGTGTAGCAAGTTTTTTTTCATTCTCAATTCTTTAGATCTAGAAGATTTAAAACAAACAATTATACAAACACATGCATCTTGACTTTCTGCATCTAATTTGATTATAATTAGCTTGGCTTAGTAATCTACACCCTCAACCAAAGCCATTTTTAGTTTGTAATAATCCAAAGAACTTTTACAAGTATAAATAACAATTGTGCAAACATATGGTGAATAAAATATTATCCTTGGGACCATGATTGCTACCTTCCCCACAATGAAGCACTAAAAGACCATGGAGAGCAACATAATCAATGAAATATGTATTCTACATAGGATCGCTTGGAAGATGTGTTTTCATGTGAACTTAACAAATTTACACATGATATTGCACAAGTGACTATTTAGAAGCACAAATATAAAACTCGTGAATAGGGTTAGCTAACCATGAGTCATGCATGTAACATTAATTTCAAGAGCTATATTAGACATGTTGGACTATATTGGACTATATTAAACTATATTTGACATATTGGACATATTATAATATCTTAGACTATGATGGACCATAATGGACATATTGGACATATTGGACTAACCATGAATACCATTCTATCACAACAACCAAGCTCAATAGTGAGAACAATTCAAATTTGCATCCAAACATATTACTTCAAATGAGTCACATGTGTGACTTTTCTTGTCCTTCACCATTTGCATTATAAATTGTGCATGGTATGTAGTGAATTCACCAATTTCACCAAAGACTCTAGAAATTGCCATCAATACCATGTTGTCATATGAGACAAACTTACCTTGTATTAGGTAGCATCTTTATGTAATTTTGTAATTCACAATTTTCCAAAGCTCATGAATACCAATATTCCCTATCCAACCACCAATCAACAATTTAAAAAAAATAGATTTGCAAAAAGTGTAGACATCTTTGTGCCCGCATGTAATATATCTACAAGTTGATGCAAAAGGAAATCCTTGAACCATGTAGATGAATTGCACAATGATGATCTTTTAAGGAACATAAAGAATATGGGCGATAGATAACACTTGATACATTGTTGCAATGTTAATCAATAGCATGAGTGGCACAACCAAGTTCACAACTTTCCCAATTGGAAAAGGTCCAACACTAGTTCCATGACTACATCATAAACACTCTGGTGTATGCTGAATCTAGTTCATAAGCTTAACAAAGAATATTTTAACATTAATTCATACAATACCTATACAAGATTTTTTGCCTATCTCCCCTTCCCTTTCATTAGAAACATCTATATGTCATTTGAATGCTAGAAAAAAAAATTTACAATAATATGCATTCCTTGATTTCCAACAAAAAAAGACATGCACTAAATGTAGATATAAATGAATTATCTAATTAAATCCAAGATATTGGATTTTAGTAAAGAAATGCAAGAACTTGGATGCAGAAGTTCAAGATGAAGAAGAAAGTTCAATATTATCAACTTTCTTAACTGAAAACATTAGAGCCATTGCTCATCTTAAACATCAAAGCCACTGCCATCTTAAACATTGTTCATAACATCAAGCTTATTCATTAAAAACATGGGAAAACACACTTACCTAGGAAAAGGGCATGCACATTTGGGAGATAAAGGTTCAGACTATAGTGTGTACAAAAAGAAGGGTAGTGGAACTTGGTTAAAGTCTGCATGAGTCTATATGCCCCTCCAAATAGGTTTTTGCTTCACATGCCAACAAATAGGCAACATCACATGTTCATTATTTACACTCATACAAGCACTATAATTGGAGGTCAACAAAATCAAGTATGGTGTTCAAAACCATGAGGAAATTAAAACAATGAAAAACTAAATAAACAAAAAGTAGTTAATCAAATACATAATTTAGTTCAATGGCATGCTTTATATTCTATAAATCAATGGGGATTGTAATCAAGGTTGTTCATGTGACTCTATAAAACAATCATAGGCATAGTCAATTGATGGAATGATCCCATTTAAAGACCAATCACAAAATATTCACATAATTTGAACCTCCCTAAAAGAAAAAGTTATTTACTTTTAAAAAAAAATCTTGATTCCTTAATTTGTCACTTATCCTCAATTGATCACCCACCACACATTGAATATTGATGGGATCCAAGAAAAATAAAAACACTTACTGAAGGGGGTGCAAGCTGAACAAACTGACATGATCTGGTGGAAGTTAGTAAACATTTGAACAATGTAAAACAAATTGTCAAATTACAACATCAATATTTTTAAAATCAATTCTACTAATTGCAAAGTAGTAGGTTCAAAGGGTTCAACATCATTTATCAAATCAAATCAGTCCAAGGTAGTTATGACCTCTCTAATTCCATCTTTTGCATGTTGAAAAAGCTTATACATAAGGTCATTACCCTAACCCTATGGCTTGTAGGCACCATTGGGAACTTAATGGTTTTAAGAGTACAAATGTCCAAAACAACTTGGGATTTTTTCAAAAACACATAATAGTGCTTTGATTGTCCCCACTTTTGATAATACCTATTAGCAACTATTATGTCACCTGCATTAAATTGTTGCCCCCATGCACACTTGTAGGGTTTTTGCATAATGTACATTATTTTGGTACATAGTAGGATGTAAAAATCATGTATTAAATTTCCAAATAGACTTGTATTCCTTAAGTTTCTATAGTCAACAACAATCAACTCACATTAAAGGATATGCTACACTAAGCCTATTTTTTGTTATACTAGGGTACGTCCAAGATTAATACAACATTAATCCTTTGCAAACTTGAAATAATAACTATTGTAATAAAGAAAAGGTTTTGATCACATGGAAGTGGATTTAGTTCTTAATTCCTATTTATTGTGCCTTGTAGCCCAAGGTTGATTGTATTTCCATCTACGACCACATTCATGTTAAAGTTGTAAAAACCATTTGTGGGCATATAATCCCAGATCCCAAAAAACCCCATGAAGTAAAATTATCATGACCCTAACTTTGGGGTCGTAACCAAGGCAAGGGCTTACAAAGGTGCGGACTGAGAGTGAAGCCTGGAAGTCACATTTCATGCTCATGAGAATGTAGGAAAGTGTAAGGGAATGAGCCCACACACTCCCAAGTGGGCTCCCACTTTGGAAGTTGGAATCGCGATGGATTTCCAAATTTTCAAAGAGTGATTTCACGGGTCAAAACTATTGGATTGAAATGTTCTTTATTCTATTGAAAATATCTTAAAACATAAATGTCTAAAATGCACTTGCATGACCCATTTGAATACTTAAAACACAAGTTTTGGCCAAAAGAAGGGCTGGGAGTCAAACTGTCAATTTGATTCCCAACCATTAAAAATCACGAATCACCTTGATTTACTTGTGTGTAGGTGGCGTGCTACATATCGTGGGAGGACTATTGACAAGGGTTGCAACTTTGCTTCAGATCTCACTTTAATTGGAGGTCTGCATAGGAAGCTATGGCCCTCCAAAGTTTTGGAAGTCCTAATTTCGAGAATTTTGGGACTTCCAATTTGGGAGTCCCATGACGAAATGACATTTGGATGTAACCCATGTGGCTAATCACAAATAATACTATAAGGGGGAAGGTGGTGGTTTTTTTCAAGTTTGGGCCGTGGTGAGTCTTATGAATCCATGTGTGCTGATGGTTCGTCCATGCACCAAAAATGTTCCAACTATGCATTAACCAACTTGTTGTTTGGTTTGTGTAGGTTTGTGTGAATAATTGACCCACTTATCACTTCTCCTTGTCCCCATCCCATAGTTCCAGCATGCCCTTTTGCCTTTCAAAATGTTGTGAGCTAGGGAACGTATCTGCACTCCTTTTTCTATTGTTTTCACCATCAGACTTGCATTTGAGTCTTACGAAGAGTTTGAGGGTGTGTAAAAAATGTTTCTTTGTAAAACATTATAACATCAACTATAACAATGTCACCTTCACAACTTCCAATAACAAACCATTTGTAGATATTCAAACATGTATGAAACATTACGTGGCAGTTGAGTGAAGGGGCATCAAAGTTTGATATTGCTAGGAAAAAAAGAAACAAACACGTCTAAACATAGTTGTGTCAAAAGTACAACCAAATAACGTTGCAAACTAAAAGAAAAAATTGGTAACTACCAAGAACACTACACCACCTGCTTGCCACAACCATAATATGTGACAACAAAGTCCCAATCATGTATTGTTTTCTATAGGGCTAGGTTAGCAAAAAGCTCTTGTCTCATGGTTTATGAACACAATCCAGACAAATTAGGTGCCTTCTGTTGTGGAATTAATATGCATTTTAATTTTCTTTGAAAAAAATAATTCATGGAATGGTGACTTTTTCAAGGAAACACATAGTGAAACAATATTCTAAGTAGTTTGACTACAAAAAGGTGTTGTGAACTAATGAATTGGGCTTGAGAAATGTACTTACTTTCCATTTCTAGAAGTAGCAAAGGTAGAGATGGGCATTTCTTGCAACTTCTTACATTTTACTTGCACCACCATGTTGAAGTATCAAATGTTGACACAAAGCTTTTACTTCCTTTCCTAGTTGTCATTATGAAGTAGAGGATTGGTGCCATCTCTTGAAAATGTGGCAAACCCATAACTTTCACCTTTCATTGATGGAAGAGAGGTGACATAGGTTGCTTTTGCAAGGTTCCAAATTTGACATCCACTATCATTTGATGTTGAGGCCAGGAATGCAACATCTAAATTAAAGTCGAAGTCCTTTATAATTGACTTAGCTTGTGTTTGTCAATTTGGTCAAGAATCACTTAAAGGGCATGATAATCACTTTTGACATTAATATCCTAAGAATAAATAAATAAAATATCTTAGCTATGTGTTAAGTTTGGCTTTCCCAATCAAAAAACACAAACTTATATCCTTAGGGTTTCACTTTTGCCAAAACACCAAGATATATTTTTTGAAATATAGTTACCTCATATTTTGATAACTATACAAACTCCAAACAATCAAATACAATCCACTCTATGAACACAAGTTCACTTCCCCTTCAATAATAAATCCCAGAGTAACTCATTAGAAAGTGGAATATAGAAAAGCTAAAGAAAGCAATATTGATAGAACATTTATTGATCCACCTTAAATGCAAAAAAAACTTCGCAATAAAATATGAAGTTAACCATTATGTTGGTTCCAATTAACCAAACTAAACATGATTTTTTTCGAAGATGAAGGCCATCTAGATTAAGGTCCATTTAAGAACACAAATTATAACAACAATAGATTCTTCACGGAACAAGGTTGACAATGTCACATATTGATAAGATGTCAAAGCTCAAGTAATGCATTACCAAGTGCCAGGAAAAAGAGGATCCCCCTTGGTAATGCAAAACAAGAACCAACCTTGGTCTTTAGGCTTTTGTACAACTACAATATGTTTTGAAGCTTAAATAGTTTGCATCCATAGATAATTGAATATGATTACCATAGTTCAAGATTGTACCAACATGCTAGAGTTTTTCCCAAATGTTTGTTTCCCTAAACATCATTGTGACAACAAAGTGAAATACAAAGTGATGGCTATTGACAAGTAGGGTGGTAGATTTATGTTATGAATTCATAGGTGGATTGTTACCCAATGCGTAAAGACTCTATGCATCTAACTCTAATTTTTATATCTAACAAATTCATATGCACAAGCTGAAGTCTTGTAGGTCATCGAAAGCCACATGCTTAGTGTCGCAACCCTACTTTGGCCAAGTGTGGGGGTGAAACCCAACACTTGGAAAAAAGTGAGGATTTGGAGTCCTTCGGGACTCCCGAATGTTTAGGGTTCGACAGCAAGGCCCAAAACACCTTGCATTGAAGCATTCTTGATTTCGTTGGAAAGGTCTTGAAGCGTAGATATCGAAAATGGCCTTGCATTGGCCATTTGGACATCTGTCGCCCAAGTTATGGGCAAAAGAAGGGCCGGGAGTCAAACTGGCAGTTTGACTCCCGACCAC
>Ga0116230_10005175_pt1 | contig 12796 bp, 6 predicted proteins | sample S1TSphfallax_3_FD_88678 | JGI IMG/M metagenome (GOLD analysis project Ga0116230, IMG submission 88678) | Host-associated microbial communities from peat moss isolated from Minnesota, USA - S1T2_Fd - Sphagnum fallax MG | ecosystem: Host-associated > Plants > Peat moss > Unclassified | place: USA...
AATTTCATGTGGTAGACATCCTAACTAAAGACAATATGAAAATGTTAATATTTGGACTATTAATACAAAAAGTTCCAATAATATTTGTTTTGTGAATTAATATTTTGAATACATGCTAATTAAACCTAATTCTTTGAGTTTTTTTGATACATTTTTATTTTATTTTATCAAACATTTGTTGGCTTCATGTGGCACACATGTTAATGTGGACACAAGGAAATTCAAACCATAATATTGAGATTTTAACAAAAAGTTCCAATAATGTTTGATTTGGTGGATTAACATTTTTCAACACATGTTAATGACTTGTTATCATAGTCATGGGTTAGGTTTGACATTAAATAACTATTAAAAACTTTGAACGATTATAATAATTTTTTTTAAAAACGTTGAAATGTCGAAAAATGTGATAAAAACACATTGGAAATTACGAAAAATTTGAAAAATGCACCTAAACAATCTAAAATTTTATAGAACGTGGTAAAAGAAGTCACGCTCCTTATTAGTCATTAAAAAAATGTCATAGTATTAATGAGTATCCCCACACAGATTCAATCATAATTCATTTAATTGATGATAATTTTTTTTCCAAGAACATTAAATGTAGTCAATAGGTAGAAGTAGGTGAGGGGATGAAAGTGTGAGCATTGAAACATAAGTGCTATTGGAAGGCAATTGAATGCTCAAATGAATTTCAAAAAATTCATTTTCATTTATGAAAATTTTAATAATTATTTTTTTAAATGCATTTTTTGAAAATAATTAATTATTTGTTTTTAATGCATCAAACTTGAACCAAGGCTATGGTAATTAACTTAATGTTTCAAATTTTTGGATAGATTTTTATCCTACTTCACATTGTTGGTTTCATATGAGTGCACATCCTAATCTCAAGTCCCAATGTCACAATAATAGGAAAATACAAGCATCCACATTTAGTGGTAGAGATACAAATAAGAAATACATGACTAAAAAAAAACAATCTATATTAAAATATTGTTACAAAATTGGTAAAGTTATCACCACATGTTATTATAACACTTAATAAAGTTTAAAATGCATTATTAGGGTAATGCTAAATTGGGCTTGGAACAAAAAATGAATAGATAAATCAATGTTAAATTACAATTTCAAAAAATGTTGTTGCACAAAAGATTGCAACAATTGCACAATGTTGCATGTGATTAAAAATTAGAGATTTATTCATTTTTCACAACAACTATGACAAGCTTAATGTGGAATGTCAAATCTTGGTGTTGTGTACTTTTTCAAGCTTTGGCTTTTTTGAACTATATGTTGTGTGCAACATCAATCCTTAGTCTAAATGACTACAAATGTAGCGTTGTGTGTTATGGTGCAATGAATACATCTTTAAACCTTCATCAACCATTGAACAATTTTTTGATTTTGTGTGCATTAAACAATTTTTATGTTGTGAGTTCTACACCTTTGGCCAACATCAAACAATTCTTTGTGACAACAACCTCTACAACAATTCTACAACTTTGATACCAAATAACTTTGGCTTCAAAATGGCTCAACAAGATATCGACATCAACATTGTTGGATTTGACATTGTTCCAAAAAATGACAATCAATGTAAATATGCATTTATATCAAAATTAAGAATGTAAATTCATAATTATTAAAAGTTGAATCGAAACTTATTAACATTTAATTCATCTTGCAAAAGATGTGGAATCATAAGAACCTAAAAATGTAGGTATGTTCAAAGATGTGGTGATCACATATTGCTAGAAGAGGTTAATGAAGAACACAAAAAGGTAGAGGCAACACAATCTTGAAAGGAAAGACCATTGTTGTTTTTCTCCAAGTTGATTTAACTTGTGAAATGAACACAAAGAAGCCTTTAAAAAAAATTCGAGAATCCAAGAGATAATTGCGTTGATTCATGCAAAATGAAAAAAATTCATAGTTGGTTTAGTTGTGGTTGATCCAAAGGATTTATTCAAAATTGCTACCTTTAAGTGGCAAAAGATTATAAAGGTAATGACTACAAGTGGGCACTTGTCAATAGCAAGAAATGGTACAAGATGCAAAGACAAGTGGGGTGTATTGTATGGTCATTTCAATCACATATTTGATTACATGTCAACAATTGGAAATAATACAAAGTATTGGGATTTAACCATGCAAACGAGGACAACTTTAAATGTCTTTCAACATTTCAATAAGCTAACATATAAAATGATAAACTCTTTGTGGGGGTGCCAGACATGTTGCATCCTTCGAGTCATGTTCAAGACTTGATGGTTATAATGATGGTGTTTATAGCCCTCATGTGTTCTAGCCAAATTTTGAATTAGACAAAATTTGCAACTTAGTTTTCTAATGTCATTCATCTCACCAACATAAATTATTGTACAATCCAAAGAGTTAAACACACCACCAATACTTACAACACAATTCCAACCACATAGGCACAATGTATATGAGCCAACACTTGGCACAATGTAGAAAATCCCATCCACATGGAGTATTTCAAGACTTCTATGAATGAAATCATTCATGAAGACACTTCATTTAATAAAGAATCTAATGCATGATTAGAAAGGATTATTATCCCTCCTCCCATTGCATGTTGAAGAGCACTCAAACCAATATAAAGATCAAATGAAAATCTTTTATTGTAATCAATGGCATGATGGAAGTGAAAAAATGGGCAACAAGATGTTAATGACTTCAATTGACAAAATTCACCTGATTAATATGGAAATTGAAAAGTGACATTCATAAACACAAAAAAACTACAAAACCAATAGATCAAGTACTTCAAAATGAAAAATGTTGAAATCAATTACAAGCAAAATAATGTGGTAGAAATTATTTTTTGATTGGCACATTCAATGTGCATGATTTTTAAGGGAGCTTACCTCCCATTTTTTTCAAAATGAAATGCAAAAAAAAGAGGTGCAACTTAATAAAATAAAATAAACTTTGTTATTCACTTCGATGTAAATAAGGTGTCAAAAATTGAATAATGAAAATATATTTAAAATATACCTAGATTATTGCTAATTTTAATAAAACATTTCATCAACATTTTATTACTTCATAACATTAAAAAAAAACCCCTTTTATTTCATGTGCTTCATAAAATATACAAAAAGTAACCTCCCCAAACATGATTTATTCAAAAGGGAAAGTTGCCAAAATCTTGAACCTATTGTAATGACTACCAAACACATGGGGATGAAGAATAATCTTGATTGAATACACGTTTTCAAGTATACTTGGTACATAGAATTGTTAAATTTAGGGTTGACAATAAAATTACAATTTGGAATACACATGTTGAAAGGCAAATTCATTCAATATACATATGCAAACATTTGATTTCAAACCATGTTTCTTTGGCGCCCCAAGTAAATTTCTAGCTTGGCATATCAATTTTCACCATATACTTCTTAAATTATAATTGTATTTGATATATGAGATGAATCCCCATCTATTTGTTCAAGTTTCTTGTTTGACATTTTTCATGCATTATGGTGTCCTTTAGCAATACCCAAATCTTGAGCAATTGATTCTTATTATAACTCACATAGGACCTAATCAACATCAATCTTCTGACACATAATTAGTGTTTTGTAAAATATGTAACAACAAATGAAAAGATCACACACAATTGCAATGTGGAGTTAAAAAAACTTTAATATTTTCTTAAATGTCTTCTCAAGAATACTAAATGCATTTTTGACAACAAATATGCTCCTTTTGTGCTTCTTGTTGTAAAATGTTGCAAAAAAGTTGTATTTTCCATCCTTGTGTGGAATCATCAATAACAATGGTAAGGGGTAACCCTCTTCTTACACAAAAAAATCCCTGGAACTAAACTTGACTCCCAAAAACTTTGAAGTCATTACACTACTAGAAGACCAACAAACAAGTTAATAAATTGTTTCTAATCATCTATAATAGTTAACAAAATAACATTTTATCCTCTAGTTTTATAAAAGTAAAAGTTTTCATTAAAAGGTTCGTATGACTTTGAAATAGGAAAGTATGTATCATCTATGGCCCCATGTATGTTTGGGAGACCCAAAAATGTTTTCAAACCATGCATTATTGTGTAGATGCATCCAATATACATTTAGCCAAGTAGCAAGCTTCTTGAAAACAACATTAATTACTATGATTACCTCTTTGATGATGAGAAAGATAATCAATTAAACAACACTAAAGAATTCATTATAAATCAAAAGGTTATAACATTGGAACAAGTTTGCATATAACGTATGCTATTCTTACTTTAATCATAATAATAAGCTTGTACATTGTGTCCTTGCGAATCAAAGGTTTCAATCCATCAACAATATCGAACAACATTTGCTTTCTAATTTGGATGTTTTGAAACCAACACTTGTCATCATATTCTATCAAGAAGAAAATTGAAAACCATATGATCAACCTTGGCTTCAGTTAATGACCAAGATTTATGCAAAATAAGCCAAAATTAATTGCAAGTTGATGATGATGGAGGGAGAGGAAGGTGTAAGTAATTTGCAAGTTGGTTGTAATAGTTGAATTTAATTGACAAGCTATGAAAAGAGGTGGTAGATCAAGTGGACAAAACAAAGTCTATACCAACAATATTAGAAACATTGAAACATTTGTAGTAATTGTTACATCCTTTTCAATAATCATGAACACAAAGGTTAGTGTAGCAAACATAAGACAAAACATAAGATAATTGAAGAAACAAATGCAAAAATTGAGCAAAACACAAAAAAGATCATTGTTTGAAACATAAGATGAAACATAAAAGAAAGAAATCAATGAATGTAAGTCTTAAGCAATGCACACAAAAAATATTTGAAAAAAGACAAAGAGATGTTGAAATGACACTAACATTTGTCAAACTTTGTAAGTGGACAATGACATTTCTAATCAACAATGTCACAAAACATTTGCTATAACATTTGAAAAATGTGCTATAACATTTGAGTCATAATTCCATAGAGTGTAAAGAACAATGGTTGCCAAATTTCACAAGTGCACAACAATACCTTTGAGTAGCAATGCCACAAGGCACAAAGACATAAGAGAATGCATAACAACACCTAAATAACATAGTATTAGCAATGTCACAAAATGAAAAATCATAATTGAACAAAAAGGGAAAGACAAACAGTCAACTTCCATTGCAAAATGGTGAAATGTTGTTTATAAACAAGATTAAGGTTATGGTCAAAATTGATAGACATTGCATTCATGATGCCATTGTCCAAATGCTATTCTAGGGTCTTTAGAGGTCTACACACAAAGACTAACAAAATATCATGTTAAATTACATTGATTTATTTTATGTTAACTTAACATTATGTGTGAATAAATGTAACCAACAAAACTTATGGCCAAACCTTAATACCTTAAGATTATATATGAGATTTAGGATTAGATTAAAATAATGTTAGGGCTTAAAGATTTTATAATAACTAACAATAGGTGTGGCTAAACCTTAATACTTGAAGATTATATATGCAATTAATGATTAGGTCTTAATATATTATGGATGGTTGCAAGGTAGGGTTGTTCATTTTTAACAATTGCAACACTTTCAAAAGTTTAAATTTTAATAATAAAATGATTGAAAAAAAAACCAATGTTAATTGTAGATTATGGGCACAAAAAAAATAAAATGAACCAACAAAATTACTTTAAAAAAGGATTGCATGTCTTTTAATTTTGCCCAAAAAAACATTTTCATACAAATGAATTTTTGAATAATTTTTTTTGAAAATTGTTATGAAAAATGCATATAATTGTTTAGGTAGATGACATGGTTTTTTTTTTTTTTGTTGGTATTTTTGAATAAATTGTATTTTAAAAAAGTTAATCGATTCCTTGTAAATTTTGTGTTTCATCTTTAAAAATGTTAACAATTTCAAATCATAACCAAAAAATTATTTAAAAAATTATTATGTTTTCTTTTATAATAAATTAAAATTCTTCTTAAAAAATCATGTACATTATACCCCATTTATATGTGGTAAAAGATTTTGGAAGTTTAAAAAAATTGGAAAGTTTTGTGAATTTTTGAAGTTTTAGAATTTCACATATTTTTGGGTATGAATGCTTTTTGAATGTGGCTAATAGGTCTTTATTTTTAAATTTTTTTCCCCATGAAATTTTTTTTATTATATGAGTCCTTTTGATAGTCCTTTGCAAAATTGATTCAATCTTACGTAATAAGTGTTCACTTTCAAAGGTCCTAAATCGAAATTTAAACTTAAAATTTTATTAAATGGATTTTTTGTTTGAATTCCTTGACATTCATACGAATGAAAAAGGACCAACTTGCCATGATTGCCATGGTTTGAAATGGTAAAACATAAGCATTTTTCCAATCTTCACTGTTTTTAAGGCCCATCTGACATCCTTTTTGGCTTATTTTATTGTGATTACACCCTTATGTGTTGATTAATGAACTAACAAAATTTGTATGAACAAAAGCCCAATTAAACAACTTTTTGACATACATATTAGAGGCATAAAACATCAATTCAACAAAAAATGTTTTTTTTTATCAAAAGTCCATTTCAAGCTGCTTGAAATTGTTCCCAATTGAAAATCATTTTCAAATTTTTGTGTTATGTGTGTGTGTGTGTGTGTATTCCCAAAGTTACTTCCATTAATCTTCCTAATGTTCCTATGGTTTTTTGTCATCATTTTCAAATGTCATTATTTTCCAATTGTCAATTCCAATTTTTTTTCATTGTTTATAATAATCCTTCAAACCAAACTTTTTTTAATTGGTGAATTTTTTACAAAAAGTGAGAATAAAATTTTAAAATTGAACATATGAAATGATTTTGGGGATTTTCAATTAATAAATTTGAAAACATTTGAGAAAAATCACCAAAATTTCAAACTTGCTTCATATAAAGAGCCAAAAGTTTCCAAGAACGTTCAATTTTGTTTTTGTTCATATTTCATTTATAGCCAATTTTGGTTAAATTTCCTTATGGTTGATTGCCATTTTGGCTACATTATAAGTTCCAACTACCTTCTCCACTAATCTTCTTGAAGACCTTGAACTTGCCAAACCATGACTATCCACCTACTCATTAAGACCTTGTTTATTTTTTTAACATTAAAATGGGCAACATTTACAAAACATTTTTTTTTCAAAAACAATTTGGAACATTGGGGAAAGAAATTGCAGATTTACATAATTCCTTTCATTTCCCTCCTTTTGCACCAAGTTTCTTATATGCCTTTTAATATTTTTCTTTACAAATGCGATAAACGTCAATTTTTTTTAACACCTTCAAATACTTGCTTGTACCCTAGTTTGTCCAGTCACCTTGCTTCTTTTCATCCACTTTGTTGCTAACACTTTCATTTGCCCCTACTTTTGTCCACCTAATAAACAAATGTTGAAAGAACTAAAAAAACATTAAAAAAAACTTAGTCATTATGATGTGCAACACTTTCATATAGAGGGGTTACTTTCTATCACTTTTACCTTCCAACACCTTGATGAACCTAGGAAAACATACCTTATGAATTTAACAATATTAGGTGGTTATTAAAAAATTTACCAAACCCTAGCCATGTATCAAGGTGGTTTTTAGGATTGATAATTGTGCTTTTCAAAAAATCAAATATTTAGTTTTGATATATAAGCATAATTTTCAAAATTAAAAAAAAAAGTCATTGAATATGTGCCTAACAAATTGTCATTTCTCTCACGGAGCTTGATGGTTCTTTGAAGGTTTACAAATATGAAAACTAGTAATTATTTGATTTGAAATTGTTTCAAATATTTAATATTGACATGATTTTTTGATTTTGATTTTTTTTCAAATAAATAGTATTGATTTTTTTCTTATATACAAATTTTCCCAAAATAGGTAGGACATACAAAAATTTGCAAAAACATGATAGAACATGCACCATTACAAGTAAAAGTCCATAGTGAACATTAATAGCCATGTTTGTACATTTGTGCATATGATGACAACACTTTCACAACTTTTCAACAAAATAGTTACTTTGATGTAATTACATGGCATTGTCACATTTAAACATTTCAAAGCTAATTTGGTTTGGTCATAATATGCTTAGATAAACTTGAGCAAGGAATTAACTACCTTAGGTTTATCTAAATAGATAATATTTTGTCACCTCCATATCTCCAACCCCAAATTAGTCAACTAGAACATATAGAAATGATGCAATTGCAAGTTTGTTCATTAGTGTTCGATTAGAGATGATATCTATGTTAAAACATTTGTGTAGTTAATATTGCTTAGAATAATGAACCACAATTTGTGTGGTTAAATTTGCCCATTCATTTTCACTTGTTTTTCTATTGGGGTTTAGGGTTAAACATATTTTTAAGCTTGAATTTGCACACACAAAATCAAAGCCATTTTTTCTAGTAACAAATTACATTAAACCTTTGTTGTAATGGTCTTAATACATCTTTATATATCTTATTTGGATTTCAAAAGAAAATAAAAAATTTGAATGGATATCCTAGTTCAACATTTCAAAGATATTGTATTCCAATTTGCCAACATCATGTCAACACCTTTCAATGTTGTATAATTATGTACCATGTATGTTTATGATTTAAGGTTTTTTTTTTTTTCTATGTTTCATGTTTCATGAACTTTCTTGCACACTTAGTTTTCAAAAAATAGAGAACAACTAGTGTCTCATTAAGTAGATAACTTCAAGTAAAATGAACAATTGGTTCAAGTACATTTTTCTTCATAAACTACAAACCATATAAACTTACTACATATATATGCATTTACATGAATAAAATTCAATTACTAATGTACACATTTTAAAATATTGATTTCATGATGTGCCAAAACTCTATAGAATAAGAACACGTTATAGCATATTTTTACGAAAGTCATAGTAATAGTTTTCTCAAGGTTAGTCAAAATTTGTTGTATATACCTCAAATGCATTTGAGAAATAAAATAAAATTGAGATGATAAACGAAATTGTATATTTTAATCTAATTTCTAGTTTTTTTTAAGGTAAAAAAATCAAATTTGAACAAAAAAAAAAAGAACTTTACAATATAAAATACATCAAATGTCACAGTCTAAACAAGTTATAATTATGAATATTTTTGTAATAGTGGAAGCCAAAGACATGCTCAAAACTTTAGAAGACCTTACTTTACTTTGAAAGCTTATAACATTTAAGATGAAAAAATCAAGTAACAAATATTCTCTCATTCTATTTAAAAATTTAAATGAGAATCTGAAAATCTGAAAATCATAAAGTCTGTTTAGATATTTAAAGTTAATAGTTTGATTGTTTTTGAAGCAAATAAGACTTAAAAAGATATGTCATATACTTTACCACACTTCCATCTTTGTGTTAAAAATGTTAAAAATTGTAATTCTCATAAGCTAAGGTTGAAGTTTACAAGGATTAGACAAAAAAGTTTCAACTCAAGGAAAAAATTGGCATTAATCGGTTGAATTTGAAATGTGTGTGCTAGAATCAACCATCTATGCACTTAATGTACAACAACTTCAAAAAATCTAAGAAAAAGAGAAAAGTGAGTTATCATGGTTTGTGAAAAGGAATGTGATCAATACATGCATGAAGATAAGAAACATGAGAACATTGAATAAGTTGGAGAAATTCAACATATCAAATATGCTCCATATTGGCATGACTTGGCCAATATCCACATGGTAGCTTATAGTTGTACACATTACAATTATTCATTGCGATTTTCAAATGCAATTGTAATGTCATATAACTTTGAATATCTAATCTACAATTTCACACTTGACTATAATTGATGGGCTTGGATTTTTGACTCAAGAGAAATTTGATTGTGAAGTGATATAAAAATAAATGCCTACCTAATTGCATGAAGGAACTTTTGGCCCATTCACCATCTTTTATGTACAATATGTTGCATAATATACCAAAACGCAATAAATGAAAAACACTTGATACACATCTATGTGTTAGTGGGCATAGTCAAGTGAGTTGGGTAAAAGTAGGGGTGGATGTAAAGCATGTTGCCAATTTAATTTCATGTCATTCAAATGTTACAAATTGATTGCTAACTTCAACTAATTAGGGTCAAAAGCTCTTTTTTCATTGTAACTTCCCACAAAATTAACAATAATCATGCAAAAAATTAACTTTTGAAAATTTGAATATGCAAACAAACTAAAGAGCCAACCCAGTTCAAGTAAAATGTATTTCAGGATATGACAACATCCATATATCTAGGTATGTATATAAACCCTAAATGCATATAGATATGTGTGTATGTGGGTCAACAGTGGAACAAATAAATAGAACCCAATGTGTGTGCACACATGTTTTGTTTTCAATTTTGTGGGTTTGAAAATTTTGTGAATTTTTTTGAATCTTTTAGCAAAATTAGTCAAATTTGCACTAATATTTTGACTTCTAAATTTTTTCCAAAAACATTTCTTGTTGCATGTTGAAAAATGATAATGTTGGAATACACACCTAATTGTACAATCCAGAAGAAACCAAAAGGACAACAAAAGCAATCCAAATATTTCAGTAAGTATGTGTCTTTGGAAAAACAAAATTATTACCAACTACTAATTACTAGACTCCAAACCAGTCAATTCTGTTCATGAATTGTCTGACAAGTGGTTGTCATGTAGGTGCTCCCCGGGACTACTTTGGAACAACCTTTCTTGCACCCAAATACTAATAACCACCAAATTCCTGGGCTTTGATAATCACCACGAATCCATGCTTGCTTTTGGTAGGAAATCAATGACTGAAAGAACTACTCTATTGTCATGGTCACTATATGAAGTTTGTTAGAGTTTTCAGTAAAGTCAGGACAACACGGCACCAGAACACTGAGTTTGGTCCAAAACCGGTTGAGATTAAAAAAGAAACCTGCAAAGAAGTACATTAGCCTTCAAGGGGGGAAGGTGGGGGTCAAACTCAGAAATGCACCACTTTTTGTGCCAAACTGAGTTTCATCCTGGTTTGACCCCCTCTTTCCTTTCGCCTAAGAGCCTCCATTGCTGCTACATATATTTTCAGTGCTCCCACATGTACAACTTCTATACTTACCTCGAACCTTGTGCATTAAATGCTAAGTTTCAGCATTTCATACCCAGATTTAATAAAACTTCCTTACTTTGTGGACCTGACTCAAAGAGGGGATAGGGGGTGAAAACAGGGTGAAGTCCGGATGATTTTAAGGAAAACTCTATTATATATATATATATATACTTAGACATATGGCCTGTTTAGAGTTGCAAGAGTTGGAGAGGGAAAAATATTATGATTGCCAAGCTTATGATTGAAAGACAAAAAAATGTGAGGATTCAGTTTTCATTGAACTTGAGCATGGCTAGATGTAAAAAGTTTGTACGGAATTTGTGTGATGCAAATTGGCAAAAAATGGATTGTGAATGGAAAGGCAAAATTGTGAGGTGCATGGGGTACCATACTTAAAAACACAAGCGATGGGGATATATGTGAGTTTGTGGGATGGGAGCTCATGGGCGACACAGGGAGGGAAGTACCCGATCAATTGGGCAGCGGCGCCATTCGTAGCATCGGTCCATGCATTCAGAGTCGACGGATGCGAGGTTATGGCGCAGGTGCCAAATTCTTTTCAGAAAATTCTTTTTTATGTGTCAAAATCATAATTTTCAGGTTGAAATTATTTTGCAAAATTTGCCAAAAGTAACTAACTGATTAGCAACCTATAGCATACATATTAAGCATACTATTGGCATTGATATCAAAGGTAGTGTGAGTCTGGTGAGGGTGTGCACTTAGCAGATTTGGTAGTCTAAGAGCATAATACTTTCTATCACACAAAAGTACTAGCTCTGGACAATGTTTTGTTTTGGTCAATTTTGTGTTGTAGCCAAAGTGGTAATCATCCATAGGAAGATCTACCAAATTTCTTTATAGACAACATGATATGGAAATAAAATCATTTAAATTTCCTTCTATATATATTTGGCTATTATTGGACCCAAATATTAAAATCCAGCAAGTAGTTTATATATATGTATGTCTATTTTTCCTTAATAATTCTAACAATTGAAAACCCTAAAATTAAATCACTCTTGATTTCTCAGTTTTAGTTTTTGATTTCACATTTTAGTGATATTTTCACGTATTAAAAAAGGGTGACTAGCACGGGCCCACCAGTAAATCATGCAGATGGTATGTGGAGTGGAAAATACATTTTCATTGTGTTGCCATCCCACACTGGCTAACCACCATCATTGGCTATATACCAACCATCCAAGTGTATCTATGTACCTAGTACATGTCAAGTGCCTTCTCTTCTTACCTATCTACATAATAACCAATCACAAATTTCCTTACCTAGTTACCTTGATACTTAGCCATTTCCATAGGTAGTGTGAGGTGAAAGTAGGAGGGTTTATAGGGTATGGTAACTAAGTTGATGAAGCACAACTGGGTCACAATGAGTTCCCAGTGGATGGTTCACTGGTGGGTGCTGGCTCACATAATCTTGTGGGTACAAAGGTCAAAAATATTTGATTCCCCTCAATATGGAATCTGGATAGGTAACAAGTTATTCTGGTTTGAGTCTAGTGAAGACTCAAGAGCTGTCTCATTATATAGCCAATTGCAGGGAGTGTCTCACTAACATGGCAGCCATGCAGTTGAATTATGTGCCCAAGCCCTTGGGGCCTTGGTCCTAGTTTTATGAGCTATCCCCTTGACAAAGCTTACAATGCGGAATCAGAATCAATATTGGAGGGGAAAAAGGGGTATGCTAACAAAATGTATC
>Ga0116230_10005176_pt1 | contig 12796 bp, 14 predicted proteins | sample S1TSphfallax_3_FD_88678 | JGI IMG/M metagenome (GOLD analysis project Ga0116230, IMG submission 88678) | Host-associated microbial communities from peat moss isolated from Minnesota, USA - S1T2_Fd - Sphagnum fallax MG | ecosystem: Host-associated > Plants > Peat moss > Unclassified | place...
AAGTTGATAATGATAGATGTTTCAGATCATGACCATGATTTGATGATGTTGATAGATGTTCATGACCATGACCATGATGACAACTACAAATGTTTTTCTTATCATGACCATTTTGATTTTGATGGATGTTCATCACCATCACCATGATTATAATAACAAATGTTCTTGATCATGATCATGTTTGATGTTTATGACCCATGTTTTGAATGTTCATGATAGATGCTCATGATCATGACCATGATGATGATTGATGCTGTTGATCATGACCATGATTTGATGATTATGATGATAGATGTTCAACACCATGACGATCATGATGAAGAGGAGTCATGACCATGACCACGATGATGGTGATGGTGCGTGTGTTGGTTGGGAAGAGGGAAGGATTTAGTGCACGTTCGTGCATCTGTTGCAGGATAAGCTTGGATTCTCCGCATCCTACCCTTCTTCCTCCTGCTGGTGCTGATGTACAATAGATCCCAATAGCCCAATAGTAGAGGCTGCATTTGCCTTTGCTTATCTCCATTGTTGTTGCCTTTCTTCTTTTTTTCCATTCCTATTGCTGTGAAAATTTCTGCTTCTTTTTTCTTCTTTTTTTTCTGTGCTGATTGTCGTTTTTTCTGCTGCAAATTTTTTTGGGTGGGTTTTTGAAGACGAAGAAGAAGAAGTTGAGAATTGCATGGTGTTGTCTGTTTGTGCTGGAGGTTCTGTTGTAACCTCCTCTTCCTTGCACTCTGACCTTCCATAGCTCTTCATTTTTTGTTTTGTTTCTTTAGCATTTGAGCTCTGTTTAGGGGGTTTTTTTTCCCCCTTCTTTGTTTGACCTCTTCTTCTTGGTGGCAATTGTATTGGCACATATGGGGGTGCCCTGGTGGTTTTTGAGCTGACAACTCCACTTCTGCTATGGCCACTTTCACTTGCTTCTCCAGTGTGTTGTTTCTGACTACAGGTGGGTAAATAAATCTGTGTATATTCTTTCGTGAGGGGTACTGCGAAATTTGAAGAGTTTCTCAAAGTGAGGATTGCATTACTGATCCAGTATTGGGGAGATTCACAATTGGAGAGGGAGGAGAGGGGGGATGGCAGTATGTGCATGCAGCATGGGTCTGCTTAAGCTCCTCCCCCCCCTCAGTACTACTGCTACTGTTTCAGCCACTCTGTCCTCCCAGGTGAGTGACCAACTTTTTTTTCCTTCTCACCCTTTTTTTCTATACTGAAGATGGATGGTGCAAAACATGCCAGTGTTGGAAACAGCCCATATTCTTAACTAATTTATGAAGAGACTGTTTGTTGGACAGAAATTGAGATAGGCACAACATTCTCAGTATGGGTAACATCAACTAAGATGTAGCTCAACAGAAACCCTAATTTTTTTCAGATTTGTTTCCACTTGGAATCATCAAGGCACTGCCAGTTTGCAGCTCACAACATGCACAGTATCAATAAACATTAACTCGGATGTAGCTCAACAGAAACCTGAATTTTCTCCTCCCATCACCTTCGGCAGGAGAGGAGGTAGTTCAATTGGTATTGTGCAAAATTTTGGTCTGTTGGGTACCCAGTGATTGCCCTGAGCCTTTTTGTGTATCTTTGCAGCTGAGACTGGAGCGGGGAGTACAGTGTAGGGATTTGCCATGTGCAATCAATTCTCCAGAAATTTTGTCAGTGAGGTGTGCATGTAACATGGCACCAGCTGGTGACAACTATGTGGGTCTGGTACAGTCTGCAGCCCTAGAAAATTCAGGCAAAGCTGGGGACTTGAAAAGGGGGAAAGGCCAGGGTGGCTGTAACCTCCAGAATCAATGTAGTAGGAATGATGTGAGCTTAGTCAGAAGACCAGCACTGTTAAGAGTGCATGCCCGGGTACAAGACTGTTTAGAGCATGAGTGTCATGAGATGCAGAATAGGCTACAGGACAGGGGGGGAAGAGGGGGAAAGGTTTGTGACCGGCGACCAAAAAACAGAGTCGAACGTAGACAACAACAAGTACAAGTGATCACAAATAATGGATTTGTGGAGTTGGAGGAACAACTGGGAGTAAGTAAGCAAACAAAAGAGGGAAGTTTGCAGTTGAAACTGAGTAGCAAATGGCAAGAGAATGAAGTTCTGAAAGATGAGGAAGGGAGGTTGTTACAAACCCGGCAGGAGGAGGGGGATGCTCCTCCTACCCTTGCTCAGGCAGCATCCCTTGTAGAAATTGCGTCACATTTAGCATCTGAAACAGGTACTCTCACACATGCCTCTCAGTTCTCCACTGAGCACCTGAAAGATCACGTAACATGTCTTTTGATCATGGGCTGCATTTTTTTGTTGAGCCATAAGTCTCTGGTGATTTGGTGAAGGTTGACCAAATATGGTTATTTTGTCCATAAAACCTGATTCTGATCTCCTTTGCATAATGGAGATGTCTGGTGTGCAGAAATGGGTTTGGCCGTGAATGATATACCAGTAGAGGCAATTGATGTTCAAGTAGAGGAGCAGTCAACTGATGAACACAACAAGCCTTCTGAAGTGGATGCGGATGGATGGATGAGTATGGGATTGCAAATGCCAAGACCTCTTGTGAATTCTCCAGGTGGCCAACGGGTGGCTGAGCTAGTGGCTGCATGGGATGGATTGGCTAGGCGTCTACCTTTGGACTTCACTCAAAGCAGTGGCTCCCCACTTTTGTTGGCAGCTTTGAAGCTCACAGTCAATACACTGCAGCATGCAGCCTTAGCTGAGGATGGCCGAAATCCTCTTGTACGGGCGCTATCTGTTGCTTATGTTCTTGCCGACCTCCGGGTGTGTTCTTTCTTTCTTGCATCCTTTAATGCTGGGTGATACAGGCAGTGAGGCAATTTTGTAATGGGATGTCTGGATTCCCTTTGGAGGATCCCTTAATTGAAGGTTTTACTCTTGGCATAGGGTTGAAGAAGAAAAAGAGTTTCCTGTGTCCAACCGTTTGTGCTGTGCTGGAGTGACAGATGGATGCTGAGGTCATAGCAGCAGGGTTGCTTCAGGAGGCTTTAGAGGCTGGCTACTTAAGAATAAGTGCTGTGGAAAGAGAGTTGGGCAATGGGGTGGGACGGCTCCTACATGATTGTGCCCGTGTAAAGCACATGCCTTCTAGAATGGATACTCTTGACGATGATTCTGCAAATGTGGTCCGTCAGTTTTGTCTTGCCTTTCATGATGTGCGAGCTGTGGTCGTTGTGGTTTCTGCCCGCTTAGATGTAATGCGCCATGTCCAGACCCTTCCTCGGTACCGTCAACAAATTCTTGCTCTTGAGACAATGCAGATTTATGCCCCACTTGCTCATGTCATGGGAACAGGAACTATGGGCCTCGAACTTGAAGACCTCGGATTTTGGGTCCTTTTTCCAGACTCTTATTCATATATTGAGAGCTGGTTGAAGCGGCATTGGGCTGATGGTGATGAGCTAGTAGCTGATTCTCAACAACTTTTTCTAGCATCCTTAGAAGCTGACCCAGAGTTACAAGCCTTAATCAAGCTGGTGACAATCACAGGACGGTGTAAAAGCCGATATAGCACCATGAAAAAGCTCCTGAAAGATGGGCGGCAACCAGAGGAGGTTTATGATATCTTAGGGTTACGCGTGGTTTTGACACCCAAGGATGGGGGTAGTCTTTTAGAAGAGAAAGAGAGAGGAGTGAAGGCTTGCTATCGGGCAATGGAGATTGCAACTAGTTTGTGGAAGGAACTTGAAGGTAGGCTTAAGGATTATATTGCAGCACCTAAAGAAAATGGGTATGAGAGTCTACACTTTGCTGTATGCCTGGGTGATAATGCAAATTGGTCTCCGCATATGGAAATCCAGATACGGACAGCAGCTATGCATGCTATGGCAGAGGGTGGCCTTGCCTCTCATTCTCTATACAAAGGAGGACTGACTGATCCTGAACAGGTATATTACATGTCCTTAACCTGTCAAATGGGCTTTCTCTCATGGTTTTCTAGTGTGTCCCCTGTAACCTTTCTGGCAATTAACAAACCTTGATATCTGTGCTGCTCTTTTTCTCAGATGTCTTGTATTGGAATGAACAAGAAAATTCCCATCCTTTTACACTGCTATTGTTCTGTGCAGGCTGGATATTTAAAAGCAATCATGTTGGCAGCAGCTGATGTGGCTGCATCAAGATTTTCAGACCTAGCAGGAAATGCAGTGGAGGTTATTGACAGAGAAGATCACATATACAGCAATAGTGACCACATTTTTGCCCATTTTGACAAGAATCGGGATGGTGTGATCAGCATGGATGAGCTCCAACAAGTCATCAGGGAGTTGGGAGCTGACTCAAATGACTCACATGATCTGATGCGGATTGTCGATTCCAATTTGGATGGTTCTGTCTGTGCTGAGGAATTTCAAAACTTCTGTCGACAGGTACTCAATCCTCTCCTTATCTCAGCCTGCGGTTGTTCTTCTATTGTTGTGCATAATTTGGCATTGGGAGTTCATGGCATATTTATTCTGAGAATGATGGGAACAACTAAGTCTCCAGCAGAAGCCAATAGCAACACCTTCTGTAGGACCACCACTTTATAATTCAAAAGAGAACTTCAGAATTCCCTGAGATATGTGCCTATTGGAAGCCCTGTGTACATTGAAGAATGTTTTCTGTTGTCAACTTTGACCAATATGGAGACATGGAACACTCAATGTTTACCCAGTTCACTCAGGACTCCACAGCATCTTCTTGTATGGGATGATGACTCCTGGCTACACTATACCATAAAATGGGTACTCTTGTTCTGTTTTTACAGTGCTGTCTGAATAGAAAAATGCTAGTATATTCTTGTGCTTGACTGCCACCATAGAGAATCACTGGATTTGAATGCAGTAAATTTTTTTGTCTGCAGGTGAAAATCTTTGAGAATTTGGCAGGGGTTGATAAGCAGTTTAGTACTCAGCTTGACCAGAAGCTTTTAACTGACTCGGTTGACACCACAGAAGGTACAGTCAAGGAGACCTATGCTACATTTCTAGATGGCTCATCTTCATCAACATACAAAGATAACATAAACTCTTCATCATCACAATATCCCTCCCTTCAGACATCTGCTGATTTGAGACCACCCAGCAGTCTTACAAATGGGCCTGTCTTTGTTGAGCAACCTACTACTGAGAACACTGAGAGGATGATGATGGATGATGACATAACTCTCCATAAGTCAGTCAAGAAATCTGTCAACAGTTCTGCCGTATCAGAAAGTCTGGATTTTCCTGTGGGGGACAAGCTGTTGGTGGAAGAGCCTGAAAAACTGATGTGGATGGAGAGGATTAAGGGCTCTGCCAAAAGCTCCACAAGTACAATTGTTACCCAGAGTGGCAGCAATTTGAGAAACAAGCTAACAAATAGTAGCATCACTGGACTTGCAAAACCTGAAAAACCTGCACATTTTCTTGCTTGGGCAAAACCAAAGACAGATGACAAGGACTTGGTTTTGTTGCAAAGGTCTGGTCAGTCAACAACTGTCTGTAGGAATGAGGAGGAGAAAGTGGAGACCATGTTGACACTCCTGGAAACAGATAGTATGGAATCTAGCATTGACAGTGAGCTTACAGAAATCCGGAGGCAAATCATCTCTGGAGACAGAGCAGCTGCACGCAGCTCCCTGACTATGGTTAGTGCCCAAAGCCCGATTGAACGTCTTCTTCACATCATTGTGGTATTAAGCTAATTGAGATTTGGAAGGGTCTGAATTTGACTCTAGTGAACATTTCACCAAACAATTGTATCTGGTGATTTGACAGCTTTCAAGGAAACACCCCAGTAATGCCCACATTTTTATTCATTTCGCTCAGTTGGAGAGAAAAGGAGGTATGGAAATATCACCAATGTTTTCTTTCTGGCCATCACCCCAAATGTAGGATATTTTGCTAGCTTTAGGTGTTAGTCAAGTTCTACATACTAATTGAATTCACCTGCTGCCCAAAACTTTACTGCAGATATGAAAACAGTGTTCACCCACCCTGATGCTTTGGTCATGTATGATATGCATCAACGTCTGATATAGTGGGACATGTGTGCAGGGGACTCAATTGCAGCTGGGGTCTACTATTCAAAAGCAGTTAGAGCATTCAAGAAGGTTGGAGATATGGGATTGGCATATGTCAGAGCGTTGCAGGCATGGGGTTCTTTAGAAGCACAGAGCCGTCATGCATCCAGAGCACGCCACCTTTTTCTGGAATCCATTCGTGTTGCTTGCAAGGTGAGGGGCCCACTCCCCATCATTATTCACTGATGTTGTCATTTTAATGCATTGTTCTTGAACTGATTATTTATATCTGGGAAATTTGTAGCTCCCCACGTAGTTGTATGAGTATTGCAAGTGTCCACCCAATGTTCCGAGGGGGTTGCAACTCATGGTTACCTTTGCAAGTCATTGTGGTTCAATTCAGCACTAGGCCATGCTAGATGCCACCAACCATAACCCAGCCCAGCTATAGCAGGGGTTCTCAGGCCAACCAGTCACCAAAAACCATGTGGGTATCTAGGGGTAAGACATTGGAAGGGTTGGACAACAGTTTTTCCCTCGGTAGAGCAGTTAGATAGTGACTACTTCCCTAAGAAGGTAGTAACCTATAGGGTAATAGTAAACAGACACACAGTCATGCTTAGGGTACGATTCCATGATCTCTCACTCACTCATTATTTGTACTACCTCCCACTCAAATAGTTGGGGTTTTTATGTAAAATATTGAGACACTGGCCCACCATTCTAGCAGACTTCCCACTATTCTGGTGAATGTCCCCACCCCCCCAACCTGCCAAATCTGGAGATTCCCACCAGACCTAAACCCTAAACCCTAAACCCATTCCCTTGCTTCAGGAGTTGTGACAGAAACTCATGATGCAGATGTTCATATAATGATTTGCCCAAAATTTGGGGCAGATTGTTATGTACTTATTTACACCCACCATCAGGAGCTGATGAAGGTCTGTGGAGTCATGGCAGCTCATCACTGCTATTCATATTAAAGGTGATAATGACCTGACACTTTGTGAGTGACGCTCATAAGGTTATGACCACACTCATTCTTGTGGTGTTAGTTTGAGATTTGATGGAACTGACCAGAAACAGTTACATTCAAAGTGTTGCTGTGGAGTTTTCTCTGCACAGTAGTGCCTTTACTTTGCTTGCCACAATGATCAATCACTTCTTGTGATAGTTTGGACCTAAAGCAGTTTATAGTACTGCTATAGAGGAAGTAGCACAACCATGTCACAAATCTGACAGTGCTCTTATATATTACCAGGAAGAGAAGAGTGGAGCTTCAGAGTTGATTGGAGCAAGTGTGTATGGGCTTCATGCATGGGCAATGTTAGAGCAGCGGTTAGGGAACTGGAGTAAAGCACGGTCATTGTTGGAGAGAGCAGCTGTTGTTCAGCCTGGGAATGCAGTGGTGCATCAAACTCGAGCACTGCTGGAGGCACGTGTGCATAACTACGCAGCAGCCCGCCACCATTTCCGGCTTGCTGTTGACGTAGCTCCGACAGATATCAAGTGCTGGCAGGTGAATACAACCATTCTGTTCCTACAACCAATTTTTATTTGAATACATATTGGTGATTCAGGCATTCAATCAAATTTCTTAACTCTTAGAATTTCAGCTTTAACCTCAAAAAAAATTGGGGTTTCTCCTCTACAGCTCCTCAATGGGTTGAGTTTCAGATGGGATTTGGTATGTGAATTGCAGGCATGGGCATTATTTGAGGCTAGTCAGCAAAAAGTGCAGAAGATGCGCTCACTGTTTAAGCAGGCTCTCAAAGTTGATCCAGAAAATATGCATTCCTTACAGGTCTGTAGATTCCATCCACAATTCATAGTAGTGAGTTTTAAGTGTAGGAAAAGTGTGGGCACCTCCCTGTATGTCTTTTCAACTTTTCATCACAGTACTATTCTTAGGCAGTACTTGTTGGGCTTTTCCAACCAAAGTCATACCTAGCATGTACCGCAAGCAATGGGCAGTACCCCATGCTTCAGTCCTGTGGGAGGGCATTTATTCAAAGAGATTTCAGCAAATTGAATGCATTCTCCATGTGATTGCCAGCAGTTCAAGATTAAAAAAGCTTTTGTCCCCCATTGAAGCAACTTTGTAGCATTTCAGAACTTTGTGGCCTGTTGCTATTACAGGCTTGGGCACATCAGGAGGCTTTGTTAGGGACAGATGAGTCCAGGCACCGGGCTAGGAAGCTGTACCAACGTTGCATAGAAGTGAACCCTGACAGTGTGCATGCATGGCAGGTAATTCTCACTGCTGTTCCTTCTATCTCCTTCACTGTCCTTCATTGTTTTTGTTTGTGAGTGGCTTAACATGGGATGCCTTTGTATAGATGGCACGTGTGAACATTTTTCTGAAGACAACTATAATATCTATGAACAGACATTTGAGTGACGGTATGATGTAATGTGGTGTGAATCTATTAGGCATGGGGGATATTGGAGCAAGAAGCATGTAATTTCACAGGGGCACGTATTCTCTTTGAGAGGGGGATCAGTGCAAATCCTCACAGTGTTCCTTGCCTTCAGGTACTTCTGAATATCTGACAGATTTTATGTGCTTGGATCTTCCAACACTGTCCCTGCCTTCGTATGTTTCTCAGTGCACCCAACTTTCTTGTGAGATTATTTCTTGTTTGTATTAGAAGTTCTTATAGCTGACTTATTGCTGTGGGAGAGATGTAGGCGTATGCACACATGGAGCGGATAGGAGGAAATCTTAAGGCTGCACGGAGGCTTCTACTGCTTGCCCTCTCTGTGGAGCCTGAGAATTCAGCTGTTCTGATGGTTGTAATCTCCTCTAACCATCCTGGTAACATGGCTAGTTGTATGCAATCTAAATAGTCATAGGACTTTGAAAGATGAAAGTTGCCACAGTTCAGCCAAATATGAATGCCCTCCATGGATGTATGAATGTTGGCTATCCATATAACTGCTCTCAAATTGGGCTAAAAGGGCAGTATCCACTCTTTTAACTTTGTTCCTGTTTTCCCATTTGTGGGATTTTCAACAGGAAGCGGCACTAGTTGAGGAGGGTATGGGAAATGGACAAATTGCAGCTGAGTATTTCCAACTAGCAGCAATTGGTGACAAACAAAGAAGCCGTCTCAAACGAAAATTGTTTGAATCTCGCAAGAGTGCTTCTCATTTTGAGCGGCTGAAGCTGAAAACTTCTGCACTGCAAAATGGTGATGATTCAGGTGTGTCTAAATTCAAGGTCAGGCAAAAAAGCTCTAGACCAAAAAAGGATGTGTGGAGGGCAAAGCCCTGTTCATTTGAGTAAGATCTGAAATGTTTCGAACTCATGTTCTAGCCTCTTTTGTGATGAACTCCCTTGTACACTAATTTACAACCAATCCAAAATTGGAAATAGTGATCAGGTTATGCTAGTCTTTTTAGTTCAGAGATTCAATTCCATTGTTCCTACATCTCAAGTTTTGAACTTCAAATGTGCATACCATTCCATACTGTAATGGCATTTGGGGATAGCTGATCCAGGCTCTCCATGATGTATAGCTGACGGTTTCATGTACATGGTGGGTCTTTCAATTAGACCTTGAGGTACATAAGTGAAGAGTATGTTATCTTGCCTGTACAAAGTAGTTAACTTCACAACCACTTGAACAGGAACTGTGTCAGATAAGCACTTTGGACATCCAACTTTTGTATCATCTGAGTTCCACTTGGGTGAATTAATTGCTTCAAGTTGGGTTGAGTTTGTTGCTTTGAGTTGGCTGTGAGTATGGAATTAATCTCTGATAAAAAGATCGAAGACACAAATTCCCAAAGGAGCCACATGGTGGGACTAGGCTGGTATGAAATTTTTGAAGAGTACCCAGGTTTACAAGGACCAGGCTGGGAAATCCAAAAGTCAATACCAGGCCAGCACTGGTATTTACTTATGGAATGGGAAAAAGGGATCAATAAGATTCATGTCCTAGTCAATGTTTTGTAATTTTCATTAATTTAATGGAAGTGAGGAAAAAAGTTTTTCAGCACATGATGTTTCCTTGTGGTGTGATGGCTAGTAGGTTGTGCAACTTGTCAAGATTTGTTTTGCATTGATCAATGTTTCATGTGTATGTAATTGATTTTATTCTCCAATGGTCATGCACCTAGTTATATTACAAGAACCACCTCTGGAAATAATAGAAGGAAAGAAAGAAAAACAAAAGAATCCTATTGGCATGTTATAGCTCACCCCAGATGGAATGCAGATACAACTCATTCTTAATAAACATGGCAGTCAAATCAAAATCTTTGGAACATGTTTGAGGGTATATCTATATCATGATAAATGGAATCGTGGGATAATTTGATTTAAGTTTTTTAGAATGTGAATGAAGAAATCCCTCGGAAAACAAAATTGAGAATTACAAGCTGTGACAATATACATTGTGACATCTGTTAAAGAAGGTAACCCCAAATCACAGCACCCGACACCACTCTTGATACCCAATGACAAGCCCTCAATGAGTAGAGGTGCACAAAAGTGATTTTGTGATGTTTAGACCAGTGCTAGGTAGTTCTTTAAATTTTAAAGGAATCATCCATTCTGGTTCTTTGAATACTCCACAAACCAAGAACCACCAGTTCTGGTTCTTAGAATAAATTTCAAATTCAAAGAATTGTCAGCTTAAGTTATCTCAAAACCCTTAAAAGGATTGACAGTTTTCATGAAAGAAACAGCAACAAACTGATGATTTGGTGGGAGATTCTGACTTTTTCATATTTTTGAGACCCATAGTTATATACCAATACCATATACCAATACCAGTCTTTTTGAATATTTCGAGAACCAGTGGGCGAGTGAGTATATACTCAGGTTGATAACTGACAGACATCTGTCCCTCATTCTAAGAGCCACCCAACACTGATTTAGACCTAAGGTGCAAGAGTTATTGAATATTGAACAATTTTGTCTAAGAAAATTCATCAAAATTAGAACCAAAAGTTAGGGAAATTGGGCAAGCTCTTGATAGCCTACTGTTGGAAATGCCCTTGGTAAGTGAGATTTCCGAAAGGTCAGGGTCCTGTTCACACTTGGAGATACATGTCCTAAGATCACATAGAGAACCAACAATTGACAATTGCAGGGATGCTATCTCCAATTTACATAATTGCAGTAACACCGACTACATGGTTTGCATGAAAGAATCGTGTGCATCTGCACATCAATTGATGACATTCATCCATTGATTCCCCTGTGCAGCTGATATCAGATGGTGTACAGAAGAATATTTTGCATCTTCAGGATCAGCTATGTCACCTGCTAAAAAGCAGCCTATAACAAACCAAGCACCCTATCCTTCAAGTGTTGCAATGCCATGGAAGACTCTCCTTGCTGGACCAGTCATGTAGATATGATTGTCATTTTCACTCCATTCAATTTCAAGAGGGCCACCAGGCAATTCAACCACACAATTCTGAAAGAGGAACAAACCCCATGTATTAACTACAACTACACTTCCACCATATTGATCTATGTTGGTGCACCAAATTGGGTTCATAAGAATGGGTCTAATTCAATATGGAGATGTAGCTCCAGGAAGGGATTGGATTTGTTGCAGAAATAAAAATTGACCAAAAAAAAAGGATTGTGATTAACATGATGTTCTCACCCGTTCTGAGCGTCCTTCCTTGACTGCTGCCACAACAACAGCACATGCCCCAGTTCCACAAGCCTGAGTAGCACCTGGTATTTGCAAAAGTTGCAAGTGAAGACAAGCAAATTGTCAGTTGACTTCACATCCCAATACAGCAGAGTAAACACATAAAAGTTCACAGATCAAAGTTATGCTCATCTCAATCTTTAGGGAATTCCCATCATTTTTGACCAGCCATCATATGGTTGGCAATCAAATTGTGAAACAAATTCACAACTTGAACCACCCAAATGGCCAACAATGCTAGCTCAACCACTCAGAACCAATCTACAACTGCCTGGTGGAACAAACACTTGAGAAAATGCATCACAGAGAGAGCTTTACCTGCACCACGCTCCCAAACACGCATTTTGAGATGTGATGGAGTCAAGACTTGGACAAACTCTGCAGCACCCAACAGACTAACTGTAAGAACCACACAAGAGCTTGCAAGAAAAAATGCCGGGTATTCTCAAACATGCAGTTCAAAGCATGCAATGGCATGATACCCTGAAACAGTGGAATATCCTCTGGTTGTCAGACACTTCATCTCCTGCAAAAAGCTGAACTGCTTGCTTTCAGATACTGTGCTAATGCAAACAAAACCATGCCTGTACTTGTGATGGGCATCATTCCTGCCAACTGATCATGAGTAATATCCAAGGTCAATTGGATGACTCTAATTGAAAATTCCATTAACAGACTTCATTAAATATATGACTGTCCACACATAATATGAATCACTTCTCAACTGTCCAGTCTTGGCAGATAATACTACTTCCAATAGTTTAAGCATGCCTATATCTATGAGATTGCAGAGAAATCTCTACAGCAACAGTAAATACGCCAAATACAAAACCACCAGTTGAGCTTTGGTGAGTGGCAGTGGATTTCCAGCCAACTCCTAGTTTGTACTTGACTGAAGTCCAGAGTAAAAGATGTTGAAGAAGCTGTGTCTCAAACCTGTGTTGATTCTGGCTGGAAACACAGAATGGTGCTCAAAGAGGGGGCCAATTTTCTCCAGTGGCAACACATCCACATCCCAACCCTACAACCCACAACAAAATATACACACCCATGCACCGATCTTCACTAACAAGCCATAAGTCTGCTCAAAAATAATTTACAAGTGCAAGTGGTG
>Ga0116230_10005177_pt1 | contig 12796 bp, 10 predicted proteins | sample S1TSphfallax_3_FD_88678 | JGI IMG/M metagenome (GOLD analysis project Ga0116230, IMG submission 88678) | Host-associated microbial communities from peat moss isolated from Minnesota, USA - S1T2_Fd - Sphagnum fallax MG | ecosystem: Host-associated > Plants > Peat moss > Unclassified | place...
CATATCAACGCTGGCATCGCCGGTTTTGTCGGCGCCTTGATGCTTGGCAAGCGGCTCGGCTATCCGCGCGATGTCGTCCCGCCGCATTCCTTGACGATGACGATGATCGGCGCCTCGCTTTTGTGGGTCGGCTGGTTCGGCTTCAACGCGGGCTCCAATCTCGAAGCCAACGGAACGACGGCGCTTGCTTTCGTCAATACATTCGTCGCGACCTCGGCGGCCGCGCTTGCCTGGCTCTTCGTCCAATGGGCCTATGACGGCAAACCATCCTTGCTTGGTCTTGTATCGGGCGCGGTCGCTGGCCTCGTCGCCATCACGCCTGCCTCCGGCTACGCCGGGCCAATGGGATCGATCGTTCTCGGGCTGATTGCCGGAGCGATCTGTTTCATCTTCGTCGCGATCGTCAAACCGAAGCTCGGCTATGACGACTCGCTCGATGTGTTCGGCGTTCATTGCATTGGCGGAATCATCGGGGCGATCGGCACGGGCATGCTCGTCGCGCCCTATTTCGGCGGTGTCGGGCTTGTCGATTATTCCCTCAAAGCCGGCGCGGCAACGCCTGTCGATTACGTGATGGGGGACCAAGTGTTGAAACAGGTCAAGGCCGTAGTCTTCACGCTTCTCTGGTCGGGCTTAGGCTCGGCGATCCTTTATAAGATCGTCGATCTCGTCATTGGGTTGCGGGTGCCGCCGGATATCGAGCGCGAAGGCCTCGACATCGCCGAGCATGGCGAACAAGCCTATAATATGTAAGATGTCCGGTTAAACGCCGCGCGCGATTTTATCGCGTGCCGCGCTGGCTAAAAAAGGCAGATCTCGTCAACCCACGGCGCTTTGCTTCCGTATCGATGGCATCGAGAAGACCCGCATCGAACGTGACGTTGGCGCGGACCGTGCGGCCCGCGTCCGTCACCAATGGGATCCGCACGGCCGCCTCATGAGGCTCAATTTCACAGATCAAATCCGCCATGCTTCGGGGTTTTCGCATCGCTTCGCCGTCTTTCTCAGCGGCTTCTGCCCAAGCTGTTAGCCCGGCTATTGCATTGCTGGAGCGCTTTCCGCTTGGGTGGACTCACCCAAGCGATAAGAATTCGCTCCAAATCTATATGTTGGAGCATGTTCTTTTCGCAAAACCGCGCACACTTTTGCGGAACATGCTCTGATGGCGGTTTCAGGCATTCACCGCCGCCATAAGCGCCCGGCGCATCTGGAATACGGATACCCCAAACGTCGCCTGTCCCGTCGAGAACCAATCGGCTTTTTTGGCGATGTCCGGGGTAGCTTGCGCCGCAGCCTTTTTCTTAAGGTTAAATCGCCTTTAACCGCATCTCTGTAGCTTGCGAATTGGCTTCATGGCCGGACCCGGCTTTGGCTGGGCCAACCCAGCGCAAGTGAACGAATGCGAACGAGTTTTTTAGTCGCTGCGATCGATCATATCCCCGATCCGGTGCGGGCGTTCGCCGCGCGCCGCACGGCCGAATTCGCCGGACTGGCGCTTGTCCTCGGCACCGGCATCCTCGGCATGGCTCTGGCCACCTGGTCCGTTCAAGATCCAAGCTTCAACCATGCAACCCACGGCTCGGTCCGCAATCTTTTCGGCGGTCCCGGCGCAATCGTTGCCGATCTCATCATGCAGATGCTCGGCCTCTCGGCGGTGGCTTTTCTTGCCCCTTTGGCGTTCTGGGGATGGCGTCTTTTAACCACGCGCCGTCTCGAGCGGTTGAAACTGCGTCTTGCTTTCTGGCTTTTAGGCGGCACGGCCGCGGCGGGTTTCGCCTCTGCCCTTCCGGTCACCGGGCGCTGGCCTTTGCCAACGGGCCTCGGCGGCGTCATCGGCGACGCGATGCTGGCGCTGCCGCACAAAATATTTGGAGGCTCCGGCCTTATCGCTGTCATGGCCCTTTTTGCGGTCGCGGCGATCCTTTGTCTATCGGCCTCGGTAAAGCTAGGCGAACCCGATCGCTCCGAGGCCGAGGAAGACGATGATGACGATTTCCGTCCCGCCACCCCGGCGCGCGTGCGTCCCGACGAAGAAGACGCCAGCGGCGAACCGGGCCTTGGCCTTATTTCTCTGGGCGCCTTGATTCACGCGGGCCTAAGCCTGAAGGCAGCCATCAAGCGGCGTTTGCCGGTGCGCAAAGCGCCGCCGCCCGGGCCAGCGCCTTGGCAGGGGGCCGCGCCAAATTCGCTTTTTTCCGATTCGCTCGACGAAGCGCCATGGCCGGAGGAACGGATCGAACCGCGGTTCGACGATCAGCCCTTCGATGCCAGCGCCTATGCGCCGCCGGCAGCCCGCGCAGCGCGGCAGCAGCAGCCTATCGATGATCATGGGGATGAGGAACCGCCTGTTCCCAGCCGCGTGCGCCCTGGCGCGCCCCCGTTAAAAAGCGGTCAGCGTATTGCCAAAGAGGCGCAGCCTTCCCTTCTCGACCGGATGGCACCGCCGCGTTACGAATTGCCGCCGCTTCTCATTCTCGCGGAAGCTAAAAAGCAGCCAGCCGGAAAAGTTTCGGAAGACGCGCTTGAGCAAAACGCACGGCTTCTCGAAGGCGTGCTGGAAGACTTCGGTGTCAAGGGTGAAATCCTCAATGTGCGGCCGGGCCCAGTCGTCACGCTTTATGAGCTCGAGCCCGCGCCAGGCATCAAGTCCTCGCGCGTGATCGGCCTCGCCGACGATATCGCACGCTCCATGTCAGCTATCTCTGCCCGGGTCGCCGTCGTCCAAGGCCGGAACGCGATCGGCATCGAGCTTCCCAACCAACGCCGCGAAACCGTCTTTTTGCGCGAACTTCTAGCAAGCGAGGATTTCGAAAAGTCGAAGTTCAGTCTTGCGATCGCACTCGGCAAAACGATCGGCGGCGAACCGATCATCGTCGATCTCGCCAAGATGCCGCATTTGCTTGTCGCGGGCACGACCGGCTCGGGCAAATCGGTGGCGATCAACACAATGATTCTCAGCCTGCTCTACCGACTGAAGCCATCCGAATGCCGGCTGATCATGGTCGATCCGAAAATGCTCGAACTGTCGGTCTATGACGGCATCCCGCATTTGCTGACGCCGGTCGTGACCGACCCCAAAAAAGCCGTTGTCGCGCTCAAATGGGCCGTCCGCGAGATGGAAGACCGCTATAAGGCTATGTCGAAATTGGGCGTCCGCAACATCGACGGCTTTAACGCGCGTGTCGTTCAGGCTTTGGCGAAAGGCGAAACCATCACCCGCACGGTGCAGACGGGCTATGACCGCGAGACCGGCGAAGCGATCTATGAGCAAGAGGTCATGAACCTCGCACCGCTGCCCTATATCGTCGTGCTCGTCGATGAGATGGCCGATTTGATGATGGTGGCAGGCAAAGACATCGAAGGCGCGATCCAGCGGCTGGCGCAGATGGCGCGGGCGGCGGGTATTCATCTGATCATGGCGACGCAAAGGCCTTCGGTCGATGTCATCACCGGCACGATCAAGGCGAATTTCCCCACGCGTATCTCGTTCCAAGTAACATCGAAGATCGACAGCCGCACCATTTTGGGCGAGCAGGGCGCCGAGCAATTGCTCGGGCAAGGCGACATGCTCTACATGGCGGGCGGCGGCCGTATTTCGCGCGTGCATGGCCCCTTTGTCTCCGACTCGGAAGTCGAAAAGGTCGTGGCGCATTTGAAGAGCCAAGGCCAGCCCGAATATCTCGATACCATCACAGCGGAATTCGAGTCGGGCGCCAGCGAGGACGGTGAGCGCCCGGCAGCGGGCAGCATGGATGCGGAGGAATCGGGCGATCTCTACGATCGCGCCGTCGCGATCGTGCTGCGCGACCGCAAATGTTCGACGAGCTATATTCAGCGGCGGCTGTCCGTGGGCTATAATAAGGCGGCTTCACTTGTCGAACGCATGGAGGGAGAAGGCGTCGTCGGCGCGCCGAACCATTCCGGAAAACGGGCGATCCTCGTCGGCGGCGGGATCGATCGCGGCGCATTCGATCTCGCCGCGGAGGCCTGACGTCGAACAGCCTGCTAGCGCATGTTCCGCAAAACTGTGCGCGGTTTTACGAAAAGAACATGCTCCGACATATTGATTTAGAGTGAATTCTTATCGCTTGGGTGATTCCACCCAAGCGGAAAGCTAGGGCGTGTCATCGATTTCCGGGCCTTACTTAAAATGTCTCCGGACCGCGATCCCCGGTCGAAATGGCTACACCTTTTTCGAATGATGTTTTAGGAAAGTCCTATTGGCGCCATATCAGAGGTCTATCGCGGCGCACGGCGATGAAGAGGCGATAGAATGAAATTTGCGGCCTGGCTTTTTCTCATTTGCGGCGCGCTCGGCTGCCACACCGGACTTTCATCCGCCTTCGCGGAAAATATGCCTCTGAACCTCAATCCAAAGCCTTCGTCCCCGGCGAAAACAGCGCCCGCGGCGACGGCGCCCCCGCCCATTGACGCGGCGACAGCAATTCAAAAAGCCAACACCTATTTCAGCACGAATGCGACGATGATTGGCGATTTTGTACAAATCGGGGGGGATGGCCGCCGGTCCGAAGGCAAGATCTATGTTCAAAGGCCAGGAAAGCTGCGCTTTGAATATGCGCTTCCGGCGACATTGGAAATCGTCGCCGACGGCATGTCAGTGGCTGTCGTAGACCGCAAGCTTGGCACGAAAGATGTCTATTTCATCAGCCAGACACCTTTGAAATTCCTTTTAAAGGATAAAATCGACCTGTCACGCGACGCCGAGGTCGTCAATGTGTCGAGCGACGCGAATGCGGTTTCCATTTTGATCGAGGATAAATCAACCTTCGGGGGCACATCCTTTATCAAATTGATGTTCGATCCGGTGAAGTTCACGCTCAAGCAATGGCAGATCACCGACCCGCAGGGCTATGAAACACTGGTCTCTCTGTTCAACGTCGATTTGACAAAAAAACCGGACCCTTGGCTTTTCGGTCTCGCACCGCCGCCGCCCGCCGCCAAAAACTAACTCTCAAGCCAGGCGCTTTATCTCACTTTTTCGAGAGCGCATTGCAGGCGTAGGTGAGCCTTTCTATTTATCTTCGTGAGCGAGACAGATCCCGCGGGACGAGTCCCCCGTTTCGTCTGGCGGGTTCGTTTGCCGGTTCCCCCTCCCCGGCCATGCCCCGCTCCTCAGCGCCCGGAGATAATCCGGGCGCTTTTTATTTGGGGCTTTAACTGTGGGCCGAGACCGGTTGAGGCTTGCGATGATGGTAGCGGCATGATGAATCCATAGAACGAGACGATGGAATCCCTCCACGCTCGCGGGGACGCATTCATGCGGCTGACGCTCGCCACATGGAACATCAATTCGGTTCGCTTGCGCATAGGACTTGTCGCACGGTTTTTGGCCGAGCAGGCACCCGATGTCTTATGCCTGCAAGAAACGAAATGCCGGGATGCGGAATTTCCGCTGGCCGAGTTTCATAAGCTTGGATATCCGCATATCGCGATCAACGGCCAAAAAGGCTATCATGGCGTTGCGATCGTCTCGAAACTGCCTTTGGCTTCGATCAATAGGCGCGATTTCTGCGACAAGGGCGATGCCCGCCACATCAGCGTCAATGTGACGCCCGATGGCGCAAAACCAATCGCCTTGCATAATTTCTACGTGCCCGCTGGCGGCGACGAACCCGATCCTGCCGTGAATGTTAAATTCGCGCATAAACTTGCTTTTCTCGACGAACTCACAGGATGGTTGAGCAGCGAAAAAATCGCGCGCGATCACGCCGTCATGGTCGGCGATTTGAATATTGCACCGCTCGAAACTGACGTCTGGAGCCATAAAGCGCTTTTAAAAGTCGTGAGCCATACGCCTATCGAAGTCGAAAAACTGGGGCTCGTGTTCAAGGCGGGCCCGTGGTTCGATGCGCTGCGCCATTATGTGCCGCCGGAGGAAAAACTCTATACTTGGTGGAGCTATAGGGCCGCCGACTGGGCGAAAGCCGATAAGGGCCGCAGGCTCGATCACGTCTGGGTGAGCGAAAGCCTCGCGCCAAACCTGGGCGGCATGAGCGTGCATCGCGAGAGCCGCGGCTGGGAGCGGCCCTCCGACCATGTGCCCGTGATCGTCCATCTCGATTTTTAAAGCATCGGACCAATCCGATTATGGACGGCGCGCTACGGCGAAGCCTTGTTGCCACGCCCAATTGATCGCGTAACCGACCGAACCGTTCGGTCAATATTGACATAGAGGCCCTGCAAATTTAAGGTCATCGATATTTCTCTTGTGCCTCCCCGGCGGCCGATCGCGCCTATTTCATGGTTGCCGCAACCTCTTCAGCATCCGGTTCCGCGATTTCGCCTTCGCTCGACGATGAAAAAGCACGCCAAATTTTGGACGGGGCACGGCGGGTTTTTCTGGCGCAAGGGTTTGACGGCGCCAGCATGAACGACATCGCCCGCGCGGCTGGCGTTTCCAAAGGCACAATCTATTTTCATTTCGAGTCGAAAGAAGTTCTTTTCGAAGCTCTGATCCGCGCTGAGCAACGGCAACAAGCCGAACAATGTTGCGTTGTCGATGAGCATGACCCAGACGTCGCCGCCGTCCTCACCCGTTTGGGCCGATCTTTTCTAAAAATGATGATGGCACCGGAGATCATCGCGCAAGTGCGCACCGTGATCGCGGTCGCCGCGAAATTCCCGCGCATCGGCCGCGCATTTTACGAAACAGGTCCGCGGCATGGCCATGATCAGCTTTGCGCCTATTTCGCCAAGCAGCACAAAGCGGGACGGCTCAACGCGCCCGACCCCGATATCGCGGCGATTCATTTCATTCAGCTTTGCTTCGGCGACATTCATAAACGTCTGATGTTTTGTCCGCTCGATGCGATCGGCGATGAAGAAGTCGAGCGCACGATCGAATCGGCCATTTCGGTATTTATGCACGCTTACGGACCGAAAACATTTTAGAGCGCTTTCCGCTTGGGTGGAACCACCCAAGCGATAAGAATTCGCTCCAAATCAATATGATGGAGCATGTTCTTTTCGCAAAACCGCGCACAGTTTTGCGGAACATGCTCTAGAATTTCGAGATCAATCCGATCCCCGCGACCATCAGCGCAGCACCTGCGATTCGTCCGCCGCTGAGCGGATGAACATCCATGCCGAAAAAACCGAATTTATCGATGACGAGCGACATCAAAATATTGGCGGTAATCGTGAGCCCCGCGAAAGTACCAGCGCCGACTTCATTGACGAAGAGCAAACCCGCGACTACCGCGAAGGCGCCGACAAGACCGCCAAGCGGCGCCCACCATGGCATAGCGCTAATACCCTCAAACGTTGGCAGCGGACGCGGAAAGCAAAATACCAAACAAAGCAGGAAACAGACGATCGGCAAAAAAGAGATGAGGCTTGCAAGCCACGGATTTGCCACAGCATTGCGCAAGGCGGCGTTCATTGGAGGCCCCCAAGCTTGCAGCGCACCTGCGATCACGATGAAGGGGTAAAGCCAAACCGCGCTCGTTCCTTGCATTGTCTCTGCCTCTCTAATGAAAAATAAAACTTGCCCCAAGCGCGAGCAAAAGAGCTGGCGGCATGACCAGAAATCCAAGTTTCAGAAACGTCCAAGCGCTGACGTTGTGTCCCTCGCGACGCAGCGCCGTAAGCCATAAGATCGTCGCGAGCGAGCCTGTTACGGATAGGTTCGGTCCGAGATCGACACCAATCAACACGGCGCTTTTCACTTGATCTGGAACATGCGCGCTTTGCACCGCGGTGCCTGAGATCAGCCCGGCCGGCAGGTTGTTCATAAGATTGCTTGCAAAAGCGAGACCCGTACCCGCGGCCAAAGCTGTCCAAGCCGCGGCGTGTTGCGCGCCCTCATGCAAGAGGCTGCCGATGCTCTCGATCAGTCCGGTTTTGCCAAGCCCTTCAACCAAAACGAACAGCCCGGCGACCAGCGGGAGAACGCCCCATGAAATGCCTTTGAGTACCGTCCAAGGCGCTTTCTTTTCGCTGAGGAGCACAACTATCGCCGTGAGCATTCCGGCTATGGCAGTCGGCAAACCGAGCTGGAGGTCGAAGGCCGACGACAGAAGCAGAGCGACCGCCGTTACTGCTATGCCCAATGCCGCCGTCTTGCCGCTTCGTGACAGCTTTGGCACGGGAACATCCGTTGCGATCTTTTGTGTAAGCGCTTTGCGCTGTGTGAAGCGCAGCACGATATAAGTCGCCACGATCGACGAGATTGACGGCAGCGCATAACGCGGCAGCCATCGCAGCAAGGGCGGCATGTGAGTGCCGTAAATCACAAGATTGGCAGGATTGGAGATCGGCAAAACAAAGGATGCCGCATTGGCAATGAAAGCGCATATCAAAAGATAAGGCAGCGGCTTCTCCGCCTTCGCAGTCTTGGCCGCCGCAGCGACCGCTGGCGTCAAGACGACCGCCGTTGCGTCATTCGACAAAAAGATCGTGACGATCGTTCCGACACCATAGATCAGAAGAAAGAGGCGCCGCGCCGATCCATTCGCGTGTTTGGCTGCGAGCGCTGCGAGCCAATCGAAAAGCCCCTCCTGCCGCGCGATCTCCGCAAGCAGCATCATGCCGGTCAGAAAGAGATAGACATCGGTTCCCTTCGCGATTCCCGTCCATGCGTCCCCGGGCGAAAGCAAACGCAAGACGACGATCAACAAAGCTCCGCTCACAGCCCATATGGCTTCAGGCCAATCGAAGGGCCGCAAGATGACTCCAGCCGTGGCAAGCGCCGCGACGATCCACATCATCATGTTGGAAGACATCATCGAAAGGCCCGCCTTTCGGCGGGTTCATATTTTTGATCCGGCTTTTGCGCGCACGCGAGCTTCAGAATCCCCGCAAATCCGATCCATAAGGCGATCGAACCCAGCGCGAGACCGCCCAAGATCAAAAACATCATGCTGTAGCCAATTTCCTGCGCGATCCAGCCGCCAATAGCCGGGCTTAGCGCCGCGCCAAGCCCCTGCACCGTCATTACCGCGCCCTGACCGATATTGACACGGCCGGTACCATTCAGGATGCGCGCAACGAGGCCTGGAACAGCGACGCTCTGAAGCCCAGCGCCGACACCGTCGAGAATCTGAACCGGATAGACGCCCCACTGGCTGATCGCCTGTGAGGCGATCAGCCCCCTGAGCGGAAGCGCCAGGAACGAGATCAGAAGGACAAGCCAATAGCCTTGCTTCTCAGCCATGCGCATGGCGATTAAAGACACCACGATCATCACGGCTTGGGCAACGACGATGGTGATCGCAACGAAACTCGCAGGCTCGCTTTGTTTGGCAGCGACAACTGCCAACCCATAAAGCGGCAGCATCGCCGCATTGCCGAGATGAAAGAAAGCGAGCGCCCCGGCTAGAATGAGGAGCGGCTTACAGTCGATGAGCACCCGAAAGCCGCTGGCCTCAGCGCCATCCTCTTCCCCTTCTTTAAGTCCGCGCGCCGCGCCATCGTCAATTGCGTCTTTGGGAATCATCAAAGCCGAGACGATCGACAAAACGCCAAACAAGGCAGCCAGCCCGAATATGGCCGCGAAGCCAAATTGCCAGCCGAGCAGCCCCGATAGAGCGGCCCCTGCCATATTGCCTGCATGATTGAAAGCCTGATTGCGGCCATTCTGCCTGTTGAATCCCGCCTGTCGCACGATCCCGAGCGTGATGCCGCTGACCGCGGTCCCGATCACGGCACCTGCGATGGCTGTCGCAACTTGCGATGCTGCGACCACCCAAAAGTTTAGCGATAGAAGGATAATCGCAGATGCCAGCACTGTGCAGACGCCAGGGATAATAACATAGACACGTTTGTGTGAGGTGGCATCGATCAAAGCACCGGCGGGAGCCGTTGTAATCATGCCGGCGATTCCGCCCAGCGTCATCACCGTGCCGATAGGTCCGCTCTGCCATCCATGCGCCAAAAGATAGACGCCGAGGAAGGGACCAATGCCAGCCTGCATATCGGCCATGAAAAAGTTTAAAAACTCGAGCGGGCGTATGCCCTGGTGACTGGTCATTTTTGAGAGGTTTACTTCATGATGAAAAATATAGACCGGCGATCATTACGGTTTTGAAGTAAAACGCGCTCTCAAACTTTGAAGAACACGAAAAGTTCCGAGGCAAAACGGTAATTCTTAAACCCGTTCAGCTATTGTCCTCACGGCGAGGGTTTTTATGTATCCCCAGTGAAGCGGTGCGCTTTTGAAACGCATTTACCTGGAGATCAGCACATGCCCCCGAAACATCATCCCGAACATTCAATCGTGCATATGAGCGGAAAGGTTTTGGATATTTTCGCTCACCGTTTCGTTTTGGAAACGGCTGACGGCAAATGTCTCGCCGATCTGACGCCGCATGGCGCCGATGCCGTGCAATTGAAAACGGGCGATGAGATCCTCATCGAGGGCGAACAAAAACCATCCGAAGTTAAGGTGCTAAAACTCGAACGCGCTAGCCAAACCTTCGTGATCGCGCATAAACCGCCGAAACATGAAAAGCCCGATCACCATAAGCCCGGTCACCATGGCCTAAAACATCATGGCCCAAAACATCATGGGCCAGATCATCATGCCCCGGATCACCATCATCCCGAGACAGACCCCTCGATCGCAACAACCGCCGTCAAGAGCGCCGGTTACAAAGTCATCGGCGAGCCGCGGCGCAAGCCCAAACATTTCGAAGTTCTGGGCAAGAAGGGGAAATCCTATCAGGAGCTGCACGTCGAGCTCGATGGGAGCATCTACAAGGAAAAGCCTGTACCAGCCCATGACCGCAAATGGCAGACTGAAATCGCAGCTGCCGATCTCGCGTGAGATTGAAATAAGGGGCCGTCCCGCGCGGCCCTAAAAGTTAGCGGCGATATAACATCATCGGCATCCCGTCTTTTGGCCGCAGGGTGATGCGCTGCACCGGGACAACCTCATGATCTGCGACATGCTCCAGCCGGAAATGCCGCATGATGGAGGCGAGCAGGATCGACGCTTCCTGCAGAGCGAATGTCGCGCCGATGCACACGCGCGGCCCGGCGCCGAACGGCAGATAGGCGAAGCGGTCGATTTTTTCGCGCGCGCCCGGCAGAAAACGGCTGGGATCGAAATGATCGGGACGCGTCCACAAGAGCTTGTGACGATGCAGAACCCAGGGCGGAATCATGACGAGGCAACCTTTGCGGATGCGGCGGCCGCAAAGGTCGTCGGCGTCGAGCGCCTCACGCGTGAGATTGGCAACCGGCGGATAGAGCCGCATGGTTTCTTCGATCACGGCCCGGGTTTGCACGAGCCGCTCCGTCAGGTTTTCTTTGGGGCCTTGAAACGCCTCATCTGCTTCAAGGCTCAGCCTCTCGCGCCAATCGGGCGCGAGCGATAGGAGATACAAAGTCCAGGTCAGCGCATTGGCCGTCGTCTCGTGCCCCGCGCCAATGAACGTCAGGATATTGGCGTAAACTTCTTCCTGGCTCAGATGGTTTTGAGTTTCGGGATCGCTTGCCACGAGAAGCAAAGTAAGCAGATCTCGCGGCGTCCGATCGGGCTCAGCCTCCAGCCGCGCGCGGCGCTTGGCGATAATGGTTTCGACCGCTTCTTTGAAAAAGCCCATCGCGGCGCGGTTTTTAAGCTGATTGGGACGCGGCACGAATGACGGCAGATCGAAGAGATCGACCGGATCGAGCTGTCCGATCGTCTGAAAATAATCCGACAAAACCCGCATGAATTCGTCGGGCTTGGTGCCGATACCGTCTGAAAAAATCGTCCGGCCAAGCACATCGAGCGTGGTGCGCCCCATCTCGATTTGAATGTCGAGAATGCGGCCCTCGCGCTGGCGCTTCCAGCGCGCGACCAGCGCTTCGCCAGCATCGATCATCATCTGGGTAAAACCGGCGACGGTCTTGGGCGTGAACATGGGCGCCAGCGTGCGCCGCTGGACCCTCCAGGCATCGCCTTCGACGGTCAAAAGCCCATCGCCTAGGCCAGGCGACAACACGCGCCGCTGCAGCCAGTCCTTGCGATAGTTCGCAGCGTTTTCGCTTAGCACCCGGCGGATGGCGCCAGGGTCGCTGACGACGGCGGCGAGGCCCAGAAGCGAATGGCCGATGAGGATCGGCTTTTCGAAATGCAATCTGGTCCAGGTTTCGATCGGATTTTTCCGCAGGACACGCAGGGTCGCGAAAGGCCCGAGCGGTTCATCGCGCGGCGCGGGCGCGGGCGGCCGCGGAAGATCGGGCGGTGGCATATCACGCATTTCATACTCAGCATTGGTCATTTTGATCGATCCGCCGCCCAGCTTGCGCACCTCTGCGATGGGGGCGCTCTCTCAAGATGGAGCATATAAGAGATCATTATAGGCGAAATGCGCGGAGAGCGTGTCCGCGCCCGTGATTTTATCCGCTCGGGCATCACTTTGTTTTACGTTTGCGCGGTTTTACGTTTGCACGCGCTGAAGCCTTTGGCCGGGAGAGCCTCCCTGCGCGCACTTGCAGAGCCGTCGTACCCGTTATAGAAGGCGCTGTCTTTGCTCCCTTCGTCTAGCGGTCTAGGACGTCGCCCTCTCACGGCGAAAACACCGGTTCGATTCCGGTAGGGAGCGCCAATCATTTCAATGACTTAGTATCTTTCGGTTAACTTGCTAAGCCAGTTTTGGGAAGCTTTTGGTGAGAATGCACCGACGTCCATGGACGTCCACTGACGTGTTTTTCGGATAGAAGAACGAGCCAGCGACGCCCGACAATGCCGTCGCAAGTATTGTGGCTAGCAGGGCACGAGCATCATTTTGCTTTTCGAAAGACATGCTCCGTGCCCCATCCGCGGCGAGTGGACTTGGCGAAGATA
>Ga0116230_10005179_pt1 | contig 12795 bp, 10 predicted proteins | sample S1TSphfallax_3_FD_88678 | JGI IMG/M metagenome (GOLD analysis project Ga0116230, IMG submission 88678) | Host-associated microbial communities from peat moss isolated from Minnesota, USA - S1T2_Fd - Sphagnum fallax MG | ecosystem: Host-associated > Plants > Peat moss > Unclassified | place...
AAGTTTTTGACCCTCCCTAAAGGGCCCAGGGAAGTTTACCTGGAGCTCCTAAAATGTTTTTAAAAATTTTTTCCCCCAAAACCCTCCTTTGGCCTTTAAAAAGTAATACCCCCCCCCCCCCCTTTCTCCCTCCTTTTTTAAAAAATCAACAATCAATCCAAAAAAAATGTTAATAAAATTTGTTAATAGGATAAATTGCAACAAATGGAAAAATAAAATATTATTTTGGTAATATAATAAGTGAAATATGAATATAAGGTGTCGTATATATATTCATCCAATGCAATAAATGATTGGGAATAGTACATTAAACACCATAAAAATGTGTCATGATAAATTAGAAGACTTGTTGTAGATTCATGAATTTTTTTAAATTCTACTTAATAATTGTGAAGGAATTTTTTTTAAATGATGGAATATTTGAAAATATATCATTTATTGAAATGGAATCCTAAAATTATTCAAGTTGGAATGGAACCTTAAAATCATTTGTTGAAACGGAATTGTGGAATCCAATTTTAAAATCCTAAATCTTGAAGTCTTGAAATCTTGGAGTTGTAAAATCCTAGATCCTAATGTCTTGAATCTTGAAATATCGAACTCTTAAATCTTGAAATCCTAAATCCTAAAATCTTGAACCTTGGAATCTTGGAATCGTATAATGAAATCCTAAAATCTTGAAAATCATTTGTTGAAATAGAATCTTGGAATGTTTTTGTTGAATCAACAAAATTATTACTAAATTTTAATGTTGATTTTTTTGTTGAATAAGTTGGATGAAGTTTGCCTTACTTTATGGATGTTTTAGTTGTAAGATGGGACCTACTTTTGTTTGCATTTCCTTGCTAACACCTCTAAATAGATTTACACTTCTACATATAGTACATGCAATGTACTATAATGGCACGTTCCATGTGTTGTTATTTCCATCAATGCATTACCTAAGCCTATCTACTATCAAGCTTAAATATGTGCAAGTTTCGTGTGTTGTTATGATAGCATTGAATGTTCAATAATAGTTCAATTATTGAGTAATTAGAACCTCCTACAATCACTCTTTAAAACTACACTAGGTAATGACCTTGAGATATTATCTTGAAAGTTGTTTTCTAGATGCTTGTTCACCTAAGGAATCATAGACATTCTCCTTTTTGGAGTGCAAGTAGTTTGCACGTGGTTTCAATTTCTTCAAACCTAGATTTTTGTTTTTCTTGATTAATTGTTCGATCATATTGTGTGGAATTGGCAACTAAATTCAAACTTATCTTAGAATGTGGCTTGCAAGTTTGAAAACATGGTGCAAGAAGCAAATGAAGGTTATATTGAATGGTTCAAAATCAAAGTTGAGCTTTCTAATGAGGGATTGGATATCAAGATGGAGTTGAATGAATCCCATGTGTCTATGAAGGAGTGTGAGTGCTTGTGGGGCCCAAAAATATCAAAGAATGGGTTCAAGTTTACTAGTTGCAATGACCCAAGTGTGGTTGTTAGAATCCATAAACTTTGGCCAATTGTCTATTAGAAAGCAAAAACTACAAATGGTTCCATTTTGTTATTTTTGTTAGGGCAATTTTTACTGAAAGGAAAACAATTAAATTTAATTGGGCCCTTTATGTTGCCCAAGCACAAGGAAGAGGAAGAAGAGGGCATAAAAATAAAGTGGTTATAGATGTAAACAAAAAGAAGACAAGCTCAAGAGTGGTTAAAAAAGGGAAAAAATCACAGTTGGGTGACAAATTCATGGCATTTACAAATGACATAGAAGAAATATTGAAAATGTTGATGCAAATGCTAATGTACTCAAAATTTTAGTGGCACTTATTGGAAACCATGTTGAACAAGTCTTGGTTGCGTATAACTAGAAAGTGGCATTTCTCATGGCACAATTGAATCGGTTGAAAAGTGAAAAGGTTGAAGTATTAACTTCAATCAAGACATAATCTACCAAGTTGCAGTTGTGCTAAAAAAAAATGTGAAATGTCTTTGGTGCCACGTGGTATGATAGAAACCTTTTAAACCATAGAGAATGCATTGATAGATGTGAAAGGTGTTGTGAAAACAAAAATGAACCAAATAGTGGGATCTAAAGAAATGAATAAAATGGACAAAATTCAAGCTAAATATATGGATGTTTCGAGAGGTCCAATATCATAAGGTAGACCATAGAAGCATGCCTTAAACATGCATGAGGATTTGTTGTGCATGCAAAGTTGCTTGCTTTTGAAGATAAAGAAGCTTATGCACTATAGCCAAAGTCTAAAAAATTTCACTCCACGATTCTACCATTAAGTAAAGCATTAGAAGAGGCTAAGAAATATTAATTGCACTTGCAAAAAGATTTGCAATAATGGCTTTGGAAATGACCTAATTATTTCTAATCCTACACCACCAACACACTCAACAACAAGGATAACAACATTTTATACTCTAATAATAGATCTTGCCACATGCCCAATTTGTAACATTTTCTATGTTAAGCACAAATTTGTGGTGGCATCTTGTGATTATTTGTACTACCTATGGTGCATTGCAATCCATGTGTAGTTTTTTTATTACATTGTTGCGCAAATGTTTCATGTGGCAGAACTTTTAATCGGTAATGGTGCATTGACATGGGGTACAAGCTTACAAATGTCAAAAAGATAAATGCACGCTTCAAATAATAGGTATTTTCCTAACATGTGTCTTATGGGCTTTTCAGCTTGTCTACAAATTTCATTAAATGTTGGAATTTGATAAATGGTTAGTTCAACTTTAAAATTTGATAATTGATGTAGATGCGAATTTAGGTAACATGGATTTTGTTTGATGTTCACAATTTATCTTTGAAGAAAATGCCCACGAAACACATGTTTTAGTAGGAAAGAAGAAGACTCTTAAGAAAGGGAATGTAATTATAAAATTTTCTTCATCTTCTTAATTTGAGGTATGTTGAATTGAATCTTGGTCATGTATTCTTAAGAATTTTTTGGAAGTACAATAGTAGGAAAGTAGTTAACATTTATTGAATAAAAGATTAAGTTTAATAGTGCAAAATTTTTTATAAATATGTGAATTATTGCATCAACTACTTCCTTTCAATTTTGGACAATTAAATCATATTTGGTTCCAAGTTTGGTTCGAACAATTTCACTGAGTCTTCAGTGTTAGCTATAATCTTATTGTTATTCTAGATGGACAAATTTGGTTCCAATTTGTGTTGAAGTTATCTTGATTTCATCAATACCTTTTTACAAAGAAACAAATCTCCCCAAAAATTCCATTCCTAGTTCAACTATCGTTTATTGTGGGAAATTAACATGCCAATTATGTTTCATTTTTAGAACATCATAATATCATGGAATCTTTCTATGCAAAAGCTTGAACAAAATGGAAAGGCATGATCCTCTCAACAAAAAAATCATAATCACACTTCAAAACATATGCCTAACCATGATCTACCATGAAGGCCTTTAACCACAAACTTCCATTGGGATTGTAATGTGAGATACAAAATGCCTAATGGTGAACAACTCCAATGAAGGAATTAATAACAAAACCAATAATACGTAGTAGGACCCAACACCTTTGTGCTTTAGTTTGATCCCAAAGTTTCATAATTGGTCCAATGTTGGTAATCTAATGTACTATAAGTTGCATTAGAATCTAATTTTAAAACATATCTATAAGTAACCATTACTCAATAACTACAAATCCTTCATGAATACTTTATAATCTACATAACAAACCAGAAAAGTGGAGCATTATAAAAGAACCATTAAACTAAAAGGTAAGAGACCATGTAGATTACAAATAGTTCTACAATAACAAAATTGAGTGAAAATGCCATTTTCTAAACATATATGGTAGGATTTTCTAACAATGCATGTGACAATGCAACAACTCTTCAAGAAGGCAACAACTTAGCAACTCCTCAAGAAAGGAAAGGCTAGTCCATTTGGGAGGAAGGCCTTCCACTTGGCTTAGTTCTTTGAATGGTTGAAATGGTAATTTGGATTTGGGCTTCCTATACAACAACTATTTAAGATTTTGGGAAGCATAAGACACAAAATGTAGATGGTAGTGTAACAAAATATTTCTTACATAACCTTTTTATTGAACAAGATCAATAATATTAGTTTGAAGTTAAACACAAAAGGAAAGGTTTTGATTATTTATTTACAATTTTTATAAAAAAAATTAGTCTCACCCAAGTCTAGACAATGGCCATTTATATGTAGGATGTGGAACTCTAAGCTAACTTATAATTGAAACTTAATTGAATATTCCAAAGCAAAAAGTCTAAGCAACCAAAATAACACAACAAGATCTATGTTTTATCACTAGGCTTTGCCATAGATAATAAAACAATATACATAGGAAAAATCAAATTTAGGAGGACAACAACTTGAGAAAAAGTTGTGGGATGAATACTAACATGAAAAGTTTATGCTACTTCACAAACTACATTTCCCAATCCCCAAGGAAAAAGTGCACTAGGAATAAACACCTCTTTGGTCATACTTGGTAGTTGCATAAAGGAATTTTTGCTTATCCAAATTCCTTCTTATAACATTGCCACACCCAACCAAGCAACGCCTTTTCCTTCCTACAAAATTTAACCTCCCAACACAAAATAACAACAAAAATAAAAAGTCCCCTTGTTGTCAATGCTTTTCTTTTGTGCCATTCATGCTAATCGCCTAGCCAAAGTCAAATGACTAAGATGCTATTTTTAAATCCTAATGCTAATTTTTACCACTTAATTTAATATTGGGTGAAGAGAATACCCCAAGTAAGTTCATTGTAATTTTGCTTCAAAGAGGCATTCACCTATAACCTACGTAGAAGAAAAGTTTTAATTTGAGTTCATAGCCTATGTCTAAATAATGCATCATCAAAGGATGTGGGATTTGTAGGAACATCTTTTGGTTGAAAATATGTATAATTATGGTCCATAACTAAGTTTAACATTATGTCAATTCTTGGTTTCCAAATAATCTACATTAGCCACAAACTAAAACAAATAGCATGCATGGCAATTCAAAAATAAAACCAAAATCTCAAAAGAACCCTATCCATAACAATTTGACCTTTATGTCAAATGCTAGCTATGCTTCAAAACTATATGTGACAACATGGATGACAAGTTTAAAAAGACCTAAACCATGGCTATAAAATAATTTTGGTGATGGAAATTTTTAAAACCGTACTCCTAGGTAAATCCAACATATTACCAAGGATGAATAAACATTATTTTCATCACATAAAGAACCATCACAAAAAAATTGATGTTGTCCAAAAAATTCAAATACATAATATGCAATTAGCCCTTGGAAATAGACTTGAACAAGGCCATTTTTTAATTCATTTTTGAGAACACTACACTTAGCCATGTATCCACAAAATTAATGAACATTTAATCTATGCATTATTGCAAAATCAAAACATTCATTGCATGAACTTTGTAGCTAAAAAAAGGATGTAAGAATGTACATACTTCTAGCCTCATCACTTTTGTTTAGTTCATTTTTTATTTGTACCCTTAGAAGTTGGGTTACCTTTGGCCTTGTATGGACTCCTTGCAAAAAATATCATGACCTCTATGATTAAATATTTGATCCTTTTGGACCACTATGATCAACCATAAATTTGCAACATCTTTAACTAAACCTCCAATTCTTGTTAATTGCTTGGAAAATTCACTAGGAAATATTGTAGATTTCTTTTTAGAGTGGGTTGGTTTCTTTGAATTCTCGTTACCATTTAACAAGCCCATGTCAATGTTAAGAGAGTTAGAAACGACCACCTTCGGCAAATTTTGCCTTGTAATTTGTTCTATTTTTGGTAAATTTGCAACTTTGTGGTCAGGCCCTAGCTCTATACCTTGGCACACAAATAGATTAATGGTTGGTGGTCCATTGATTTTAATTTGCCAAGGTGATCATCTAGGGGGGATGGCATAATCTTGCATGGTTTGCCACTATATTTTGGAGTTTTTTTACTAGGTGACAAAGTCCCATTACTTGTAGAATCATGGGCTTGTAGTTTGTAGAATGTTGGATGCCATACATGATGCGACTCTAGGCTTGCATTTATGGCAACCCAAAGATTCAAATTGCAAACTTCCATCATCACTAAAAGTTTCATTAGAATCAAAATTGAAATTCACCTCTTTGCAACCACTTATTTCCATCCCAAGGCTAATAGTGGTGTGTATAACCTTCTTGCATGTAAAATTCTTGTGTTCCAGATGTGGAGTGATTGTTGAGTTGAATGCTTGGGTGAGGCCTATTGGTTTTAAATGAGGCACTCCAATGATAAGGGTCTTACAACTAGATATGATGTCACAACAAATGGGGCACAACAAGACCTCATGAACACACTTGCTACAAATCCCACTATGTCCACAAGGTTGAATCAAACAACACAAAAGAACCTCAAACTATCAATAAGTTCACATTGTTTTCTAAGGTTCCAAATCTTAATAATAAATAAGAATGGATCATTTATAAAATTGTTGTAGAAATCTCTGCACAAAATGCATTAGAAGTTGTACCTCCAAGGTAACAAAGGCCATTTCATTAATGAAACAAATAGTGCATTTTGCAAATGTTGAAACTAATGGTAATGTGACCACAATTATTGGATGGGTCCCTTGTGTGCTCAATTTTGGAAACCATGTGTGTTTGTTGCAACCTCATGAACATGGTTCAACTATGGGTTGCCAATGTGATTTGTTTGGGGGCATCTAACTGGGCTTCTTGTCATAATTGTGTTATGTCCATGATGTGGGATTGCAACAATACTAGCAATTTCTAACTATTCACTGTGATTCTCATCAATTATTGTGTACGTAGGCTCCAAAATGCAACTACCCATCTACATGATATACACTAATAAGGTGAGAAAAAAACCAAGAAGTTCTAGCTCTTACTTAATGGAATTAAGTTGATTTCTAGAAATTAGAAAGGTTGAAATCAAGGAATTAAAGGATTGGAACAAATGAAAGGAATTGAACATGGACTATATACATGTAATTTCACGAACCTTATTGTCTACCAGGAATTGGAACTTGGCACAAGTCCTTAACATTTTAAATTCAAAAAATTAATACATGAAATAATTCAAGAAAAGTATCAAAACACAATCTTGAAATAATTCATTTGAATTTTAAAAAAAAGGGTTAGAATAAGAAAAAATTCCTTTGAACTAAATAATGGGTCAAATTACAAGGTCTAAATAAAGGAAACAATTCCTTTGAACTAAATAATGGGTCAAGTTACAAGGTCAAATTAAAGGGAATAATTCCTTTGAACCAAATAATGGATTAATGTACATGAAGACATTCCTTTGAAGTAGGGAAGGGGCCAAAGTACATGAAACAATTCCTTTGAAAAAAAAAATGGGTTGAAGTGACCACTCGGAATTCAGGAGAAGAAATCAAAGATGTTAAAGGCTTGAAAGTGAATTCTTCAAATTCATGACAATGAATTGAACATATATTGAAAGGAATCATGCATGATGGACCTTAAAGGAAGGTTGAAAGTTATTTCTTAAAATTCATGACAAAGAACTTAATGTATATTGAAAAGAATCATGCATGATAGGCCCTAGCTCAAAGGGTTGAGAGTGACTTCCCCAAAACTCATGAAAAGGCTATAACACAAGAAAGGAATTATGCAAGATGGATCTTAGAGGTCAAGAAAAATTTATTTCCTTCTATACATGTACTTTAACATCAGGAAGGTCAACTTTAAAGTTCATGTACCTTGATAAAATATTACAAGAAAGTACTTTCTTTTCTTTTAAGGGCACTTGGTGAAACTCCTTAAATCATTACAAATGGAAACAAAAATGACGTTAAGGAGTTAATGAATATGACCCTAAGGGAAAAAAACCTAGATTAAAGATTATGGAATCATTGGAACTTGGTGTTGTTGATGAACCTTACATCAAAATGAAAAAAAAGCTTGCAAAATTTTAAGACTTGTACACATGACAATGATTGCCCATGACAATAATTCTTTTCACAACTTCAAAGATGGTAATGTACTTGAAGAAAATTAAAGGGAACAAATCCTTGCCATAAAACCATGTAGACCATGTTGCTTCTAATCATAAATGCAACTATGTATCATCATCTCAAATATTGTTGATGAACCCATGTGACAACTGCCTTATCAAATTCCTTTTCACATCCATATGCCTTGCATTTAATTGAAGATGCTTCAACCAAAATTTGCAACTTTCCAAGCACAATTTGGTCCTCAATGTGCTTATTGTATGCATTGATAATTATAATTAGGTCATCTTTACTCCCCTAGCGATTCAATTTTGCTAACAATAACTTTATTCTACATGCTCAAAACAAAATCCTTGAAATGAAATTATTGTCTACACTTTGAAACTCAAAAGGCTTCAACTTCCCTTTGTTTACTATCAATAGACGAGCTATAAGTACACCATCAAAAGATAGTCCACCAAGATTAATAAAAAGTTCCTTCAAAGATAATTCAGCCTCATTAAAAACATATTTAACCTTTTCAAATTTTGTCTTTGCTTGGGCATGGATAGCTTGTTGATCGTTGAACATGAGCTTGGCTTTTCCATGTTCAAGTTCCTTCTATTCTTTCATCATCACAATTTGTTGTATAAGTCCTTCATCCCTAAAAATACCCATTCTTTTGCAAATAAAAGTTCATGCACATTGTGGATGATTTCTTGACTAACAACTTGGTATGTCATCGAATGTAACAAAGAGATTTTCACAAATGAAACAACTCTCTTTGAACTTGAACCTTTTACCTTTAGTTTTGACATTATGGATTAATGATTAGAACTTGAAAGCTAGCAAGGGAATTTCAACAAACTTGAAATGCCAAGGGCAGGTGCACCATTATTAATGCTTGGAAGGTCAGTTGATGGGAGTTCCTTACTTAAACTTGTAGTTATATAACTTCCTAGCAAACCCAAACTCAGAACCCCATAAACTTGTGCCCATTAAAGTCACACTAAGTTTTCTTGTTTTGCTTTCTTGGCATTTTTAAGGGCTTGTTGTCTTTTGTAAGTTGAATATCCATAAGTAGCCTAATTTACCTTAATGTTTTTTTTTTCACCACCATTACATGCATAAACTCCAATGACAAGGTCTCATTGAGTACATGTGCTTTCTTGAAATTGTGAATGTAAAGGCTGTTGAGGATGCCCTTAAACTGAATAATAGTTTGTACCTTGTATTTATAGTTGTTTTTGTCAAATTGTGCCCCAAATATGACACAAGTCTTTTGCATCGACACATCTACATTTGACAAACTTGTAAAATATTGACATGTACATCATAGACTTTAATCATTGATGAAGTATTGGAGATTGAGATCTTCCTTGGCTATGGCCTTCACTTGCAAAAATAAACAACCAAACATTAGAATGTCAAATGATTTTATCAAATGAAAATGGAAAATGGTAAAAGGATTAATGAAAACCATGCATTTATATGTTGTACCTTTATCATTTTTCCTCCTATCATTCAAGTGTGAACGTAGAATTAATGATGTTAGATCAAAATGTGACTTCACACAACAAAAATGTTTTTCTAAAAAATCACAAAATTTATTAGAATTGTAATTTGTTCCTTTGTGCATGAAAGAAAGAATGGCACTAAGCTTGGCAACAATTCCAATGTAAGTTTGACCTTAAAAAACAAAGTTCATGACAAACCAACAATAATTATACCTTTGATTATTATGATAGATCTTGAGAAAGGAAAGATGTGATGGTCTATTAGCCAATAGGATATATAACATGTTTTTTTTTTAATAAAAATTATTGAATTAAAAAAGGGCCAACTTTCTTGATTTTCTTAGGTGGGTGGTTCCTAATGGTCCCACCCAAGGACGGGTTTCCCTTTTACCTATTGCAGCAACAAATTAATGTGGTATGTATGCCATGTTTGTAAGAGACACTTATAATTGGGCTACTATTGCATTGTAAAATATTCCAAACATCTTGAAAAAGACCCACCTTAAACATTACAAGAATATTGAATTTGGCAATACATAATTGGTGGAAATTAATGTTTCTTCAACATTGGTTTCTTGTCAATGACCACTTGTTGGATCAACCAAATGATGATTTAGATGATGGTGCTAACAAAATTATTAAAAGAAAATAAATTAATTAGAAATGAAAGAACCCATGATGGATTCCACCTATAAGAAGGAAAACCAAATGAAGTACCAACATGGCATACTAAAAAAATACACGACTCCCTTTGAGGATGATTGTTTTTCAATCCAATGGGTGCTACCAAAAACATAATCTTTAATCCCCAAACCTAGGGGTTACACATATGCAATTGAATTTAGACACCTCCCAAGACTTCAACAAAAAAAGATCAATTCAATAGTCTGAAACATAAGAAAACAAAAACAATAAGTCCCAACCCAAGATATATTAGCTTTAGTATTCCTTCTACCAAATGCTTTGTTACACCCAATTTTACAATAGATTTTAATCCTTTACATTTATATTTAACATCAATCCATGAATAGTTTGAGATTCAATATCCTCTTATTGAAGTCACAAAACATAAAAATTAATCCTCCTAGATCATCAATTGGAAAGATCACCTTGTCTGTTGGTGTTTTGTTAATATTTTTCATGTTTTCCTTCTTTTGTCTAATATATTTTGTTTCCTTAACCACCCTTCTAGTTCAATAGTTGTGAAAATGATTATACATTACCAAAATATCTTTCAACAAATGTTACGAGACTATCGAATGAAAACACATTATGGTGACCCCCTTTTGTGCATTTTTGAATGTAATATTATAATACATACAATATAATTGTTCCAAAATTATGGTAGATTTAATTTTGGGCATCAATTTTGATTTTTGGGCCTTGTAATTATTATTTTTACAAAAATATTGTTATGAAATAATAATATTACGATTATTGTTATTATTTCATTAATTATCTATATTGAAATATCCATGGGTATATTTATAATGTACATTAATATAATAAGGTCATTATCTCGTTGTGACTACACTAACTTTAAGTTTTCATTAGTCATTAAAATAATCAGCTTTAATGGAATTAAAAATATGGCCCATCTAGCTATGGTTGTCATTTTCCATGTGAATGTGATTACTTGTCAAAATTTTGATTTACCACACATTTATCGCATCCTTGTTGAAAAAAATCATTTTTTGAGATGAAAATTTTCAAATTGATCACATGGTATCCAAACATAGTTTAAACTATGTGAAATGACATGATTCAATATACCTTCAACTTTCATAGAAATTAAAACTATTTAATTTATTTTTGGAATTTATTTGTGTTTTTGAGTACATGGATACATTACACTTGTTTCCACAAATATACTCCAATCTCCCACTTTATAATATGAAATGAAAAAAAATAAAATAAAAAAAAAATATATATATTTTGTGTAGGTTATATTCTAACATCATATGCAAAATATATTGCGAAAATCTTTCTGGGATACACACAAACATTCACATCTTTAGAAAGTAGTACAATGCGACACCCCAAAGGGGGTCCTTGTAGTGTGCTTTCACGTTATTTTATTATTTGGGACAAGTTCATTTAAAATCTAAAATAGTTAATGAATTCATAGATGAATATGATGTAAATTTGAATAGGCATTCATGAAGTTGAAGCCTACTTTCAATAGGTTATTAATCAACAAACTATTGATATATAAAAATAGGGGTTCAAGCTATAGGAGTTGGATGAAATGCACATGTGAGCCCTACATGTTAAGGTTGAAATGCAAAATCAACATCTTCATAAGATGTGTGTGTGGAGTTGTTGGAAGGTGAAGATCAACACCTTAAAACGTAAGAACTACCAAACACTAAGATTAACAAAAAAAGGCTAAAAGAACAAATAGTACATCAATAAAGCGAATTACAAAGTCTATGCCAAACCATCAAATGTTTATAAAGGTGTTGGTGCTTGAATGGACCAAAAATACCCTTCAAGGGATTTTTTTCCGCACTTTTAAATGTAATGAGTATGTGAAATACTAGCAATCACAAGAAAGTCAATGGCATGCCAATGAAATTTCATGAAATTTGACTAAAATGGTGAAATGTGAATATATTTGTGGGGAGGAATACTTGTCCATGGATATTGAACACTACATTTGGAAATGAAAATTTTGAAAAGGTTTCATCCAATTGGGGTCAATTAATATTATTAAATAATATGAAAATAAATGCATCTTTCAAGTATCTTATTAGCTAATAATTTACATACAACAATGGCCCCCAAGGATCTTATGAATATGATGTGATTTTTTTGTCCCCCTAGCCAAATACTTTAATTTTAGGTTCATTAAAGGCCACCACCTCTGATTGTATTTAGTGAAATATATATTAGTTTTTTTAATGGTCAGGGGCAGATACAATAGTTGTATTAATATAATTTATCAATGGTCATGGGGGGGGATTTGAGATTTTTGTATTGATTTATTTCTGTTAATACAATTTATAAATGGTCACATAGGAAATAGTCATGATTTTGATAAGATTCCATTCCTTTTAATATTCCAAAATTTTAAAATATGTGTCCAAAATTGGTCCAATTAAGGAAATAAACACCTTGGAACAAAAATTTGATATGAAAATATTGATGTGCACAAGCAAACTAGTTCAGTTCAAGTGGTTATTAAAACTACTAGTGGGTGCCCGTGACCTTCGGCCACTGTGAAGTCCCCCGGTTTCTTTAAACTTGGTTCATGTTTTAGAAACTTTTAACTTTTTATTTTTTTATTTTTAT
>Ga0116230_10005180_pt1 | contig 12794 bp, 10 predicted proteins | sample S1TSphfallax_3_FD_88678 | JGI IMG/M metagenome (GOLD analysis project Ga0116230, IMG submission 88678) | Host-associated microbial communities from peat moss isolated from Minnesota, USA - S1T2_Fd - Sphagnum fallax MG | ecosystem: Host-associated > Plants > Peat moss > Unclassified | place...
GCCTACTTTCCACCCACTTATGTGCCTACTTTCCACCCACTTATGTGCCTACTTTCCACCCACTTATGTGCCTACTTTCCACCCACTTATGTGCCTACTTTCCACCCACTTATGTGCCTACTTGGTAATCAATCATAAGGCACCCATATAAATAAGTACAATTAATATTTTTACTTAAAATAGCGCTTATAAGTTTAAACCCTTAATAAGTACTATATAAGACCAACTCAATATGGTTTATTTATACGAATAAACTCAAGATTTGCATAATAAGTAGTTTTTATAGGGTCATTCAAAAAATATACAAAAAATAAATTATCAGTTTCGTATACATATAACATTTCTTTTTTATTATCGCTACATGTAAATTCTACAAATATTTTATTTTCATTATTGGGGGTTAAAAACAAATTTAAAGTTACCTCACTTAAATCTGTTATTATTTTATTATTATAATGTATTGTCCGAAAATAAAAGTCTTCATCTTCAATGTAGCTACTTCACATAATATTTATTATTAAAAATAAATCTTCTTGAGACGTTCATGTATAAGTTACTCCTTTTGTAGAAATTGTTCTAGTAATTGATTTTAATTGATTAACAAGTGCAGTATTTTCAAAAAACTCACCCAGTATATATGTAGTATGCTTACATATATATATATTATTTTTTAGAAATCAACCATTAAACCGTTTATAAAATTCTGTAACATCTGTCATCTATAGTTGTGGGGTTTTTTAAACACATATCGAAGCTGTAAATTTTATATATATATATATATATATATCTTGTATTTATATTTATTTTAAAAGGTCAAAGGGGCTATGATCAATATTATATAATTTTTGCATAATTTTTTGCGTTGGATACACGTATGTTTTTAACCCATTTATTTCAATTTTAGACAAAAAACCAGGCCAATTATAATGATACGCTTGTATAGTGGTATTATATATATAAACAATATTATTATCGGTTAATAAGTCCTTTACATACACATCTGTAATGTTTGTACCATAACAAAAAATATCTTCACCAACAAAACTTATATAGGTGTCTAAATCTTTAGCGGATTTAAAACCTCAAGAATATTTTGCTAAGTTTTGATTATCTAAAGACATAAGTTGCGTTGTTATATTTTGGTTTCTGTGAAACATATAATAAATATACTTATCATTTATTTTATTCGCATATATGTATTTTTTTACATCTTTTATGTTATTTGCACTTTTTACTATTATAGACTTTACACTAATACCTCCTGTTCCAAAATTCCCATTTAAAGTTATTGTTTGATCTACAATTATTCTTAAAGAATCTCGTAAACGCAATTTAATGCTAAGAAACTTTAACAATTGTTGAACTAAAACACTTAAGGTTGTATTTTTTTGAGTTTTTAATGTAGTCCAAACTCAAGGTTGAAAAATAACAGGTATTCCAGTAACAACTGCAATTCCTATTTTTTTTATAAAAAGTCAAAGCATATTTGGCATTGCTTTTATGATATAACTTTTGTTAATTTTATGTTTATTTTTATATAGCAGTAAAATATTATACACTATAAGTAATGCCATATTCCATGATAATAAAAATATGTTTATTATATGTAAAACCCCCACTTGAGCACTTATAAAAAATATTGTAGTATACACTCTATGAATTTTAAAATAATAATTATAAGAAATTGAAAGTAATAAAGATATAAAACATAATAAATAAAAAAGAACAACACTAAAAAAGAAAACTGAAATAAGTAAAAGAAGAATTAAAATATAAATTAAATTTTTTAAAGTATAAGCTATTTTTTTTAACTCTGGCATCCATATATGTGGGATTTTTTTATTCTGTTTAAATTGTTTTTTTGTATTTAAATATAAAATTATTTCTGATAATAGTATAAAAAAGTTATAATATAATAAAAAAACTATATGTATTTGGGTTTGTTGTTACAGTAATATTTTTATTTTTAATGTATTTACCGTATACATAATTTATATAATCAACGCACAGCCCTACACCAGCTATATCGACTTCAAACTCGTCATGTACAATTTTCATTTTGTGCTCTTTTATTATTATTTTTGCAAATTCAGAATCTGTAGAGTGGATTACATTTGGGGCTAAAGCATTTTTTGTTTTTTTTAAATCTGTTTTTAAACTAGGTTTTTGTTCTTGATGAGTTGTTCTTTTTTTATCTACTTGAAGCTCAATTCTGCTATTTACCATTATTTTATATTCATAATTGTACGTATTTTCATTAATTATTTGAATATAATCAAGTTCCCCTAAATACGTTAATTTTTTCTTAAAAAAAATATTTAAATCATGCTTTAAAAAGGTTCAAAATATTTTAAAATTAAATATAAGGTCTTTTAAAGTTGCCGTTGTTAAAATATCTTCAGTAAATTGACTTAAATACTCCGACAGTAGTGTTTTGTATGTTGCATTGTAAAATTTTGTCATAATTGTCTTTTTTAATTTATTTCGTGAGAAATAATCTACAAGAGGAATTGGTTTTAAATCTTTACTGTATTTTTTCATAAATTCATTTATAATGATTGTGTAAGGGTCAAACCACGTGTTATAGCTGTTTATATTTAAAAATTTTAAAGTTTCGTCATTAGCGGGGGTCAATCAGGTATTGATGTGCTGCAAAGCTGATGCCGTAGAGTCTTTTATAATTATAAAACTTTTAGTTTTTTTGCTTTTTAATAATTCAGAAATATGATATAACATTTTATTAAAATATAATTTATTATAAAAACTATTTCCATTATATACGCCGCACGTATAAAGTTCTAACCCCCGAATAATAAATTCAGAAATGTGAATGTATGGTTTATTAATATTTATTATTCTAGTTTTTTCAATTTTACCCAATTCAATAAAACAATTTAACAATATAAATTTAAAATAATCATCAAAATCTTGCAATTTAAAACCATCTAGTAAATAAAAATATGGCTTAAAAACTGCAAAGGCTGTTGTTTTTAGTGTTTTTTGTTGTATTTCTAAAAAATCCTCATCAGATAAATCTTTATACTTTATAATAAAACGCATAAACTTTGTAACACCTAAAGACAGTACTGACGAGCTATATACTCGTCCTCTAAAATCTTGAAAATATAATAAATAATAAGGGTCATTTTTATTTTCTATTAAAAAATCTAATATATTTAAATATTTATAGTTATCGTTTAAAAATGCTATTTGTTTTTGATAATAAATTTCATATGCACAACTTAAATAGTATTTATAGTTTTTTCTTTTTTTTTCAGCATCATCCGCAGCGTTAAAATTACAATCACTTGTATTAGTTTTTAAATCATAATTTTCTAGTTGAGGATTGTTTAGTAACTCTAAATGTATATTTTTAGGTTCTCATATTTTATTATCACTAGAAAAACATCATTTTTCATAAGTTAAATTTTTATTATTTAAAATATTTTTTATAAAACTTATAAGTTCAACTGTTAATTCACCCATCAATCCTTTTATAATAGATTCTCGCTGTAGGTTTAAAGCTTTAATTTTTGCATATAAAAGTTCAATTGTTTGAGAAAAATCATTAGTATTTTTTTTTAAAATTTCTAAAAGATTAAAATCAACAAACAAGGGTATGTTTTGCAGTATTTGCAAAGCATTTGTAGAAATTGATGAATTAGCTATACCTTTTTTATTTGGTTCTGTAGCCTTTTGTATGGAAAACACTGTATGGCCACAACAGTACAAACTATTATTGTATGAAAGGATAACGGGGGGGGTTTTTGTACAACCTATATCAAAATATTTGCAATAGGTTAACTGAATAAAATCATAATTTATTAAACGTACTGTTTTAGATTTTTGTAGCACAGTTGTATTTATTAAACGTTTATTTGTCAATTTAAGGAAAACCTCAAGTATTATTTTTTTACAAATTTTAAGATTATATTCTTTTCCTAAAATAATACCGTAATTATAAATAGTATTTTCATACGTTTGAAATAAAACATGCTTTAAAACTGGTATATTAAACCCTTGAAATGACATAGTGTTGACAACTATAGAGTAACAAATGCTTAAAAAAATTACATGCAAATCTACGTCTAATTGTAAATTTTTTTTTAAAAATTTACTTTTTTTTAAGGTTTCAAAAATTTCTAAAAAAAATAAATTATTTTTCGATAAACAAATATAAAGATCAGCATGTTTTAAATTATAAGCATTTATAATAGCGTCGTGAGATACCTTTATATTATTTTTTACATAAAAATCGTACATTAAATTTACATCCCGTTCAAACTCTTTTTTAAACAATGAATTTAATACCCTATACATATGTGGGATTTTTTTTAACCATCAATTTTTTTTGCATTTAAACCTTATATTTGATAATTATTATTGTTATTTTTAAATTTTCATTTATTAAAATTAGCCCCGTACAATCATAATTTATTTCTATAATTATTTATTCAATAGGGGTTTAATAAAATTTATAAGTTTACTATCTATGCCCTAATAAACCGCCTTAGCAACCTACGCTTAAACGGTGTATAAATTTTTATATAACTTAATTCAAACTTTTAAAATTATTTATTTATAAATTATTTGTTTATAGGTTTATGGCAGAACATGCCAATAAATCAAAAAGTTTAAATACATTCATTTTATTTTTAAAATCGATAAAAATATAATCACAATTGAAGGGCATAATATATTTAATGTACAACAATACATTTATTATTATTATTGTTTTTAAAAAACTCTGGGAATTCACAAACTATTATGTTTACACTATTATAAACCATGATTTAGTTTAATTATGTAAGGGGTAGCTTACTGGGTACATTTGAAAAAAATCATGGTATAACTTATAATGGTTGATTTTAAATTAGTATAAAACTTACAGGATGTTCAAAAATAAACACACCCCTTATAATCTACAGGGTTTGTAATCTGTTTATAATTTTTAAAATAATATTTTACTGACAACAGAAACCTTGAGCACCCCCAATCGTATTAATACTTAATTTTTAAACTCATTATAAAAACTTTAAATAAAATTTTTAAAAATAAAACACTGTACTCACAATAATTTTACACTATATAAGTATATTTATTTTTAAGTAGATTAAAAGCGTCTTTAGTAAAAAAGGAAGTACCAATTTAGCCTTAGAGGTTTTAGTGAACTCAACCGTTATAGGTTTTTAAATAAATTTTTTTTAGTAAATTTTTTAACAACATTAAAAGCACTTTATATTAATATCGGATTTTAATTTATATATATATATATATATATTTAATAAAATACAATTAATAACTTTTTAGTAAAAATTTAATATTTATATCCATTGTAATAAACAATAGAACAACAAAAAATTATCAAACAGCAAGTTGTGACAAAATAACAAGTATTGGTTGTTGTATAACCGCTAAATCAAGTATACTCTAAAACCCCGAATTCATGATATAAATTTTTAATATTAAAAAAAAACTTAATGGTTCACATTTTTTTCTAAAACTATATAAGTTATTAATAATTTTAATGTTTATGAAAACCGTAAACCAATGAATCAATGTGAAATATCATTATGCATCAAATACCAAATTACGCGGCAAAGTACAAAGTAAATAATGTATATTAAAATAAACTTTAATAAAAGACCATTTTCACACAAGTAAACAAACCCTCAAAAATACATAAGCTCAACTTCCGCATCGTTCGCCTCAAAATTATTTAAAGGTTTATAAAAGAAAACTGTACACACAGTACGAATAACTAGGTAGATTAGAAATAAATTATACACTTAAATATTAAATATGTATATATATATATATATATATGTGTGTGTGTGTGTGTGTGTATGTCTAAAAATAGTAATTTTAATAAAAAAAAAATAATTTAATCTTGTTTTAGGGGTGGGTTCGTTAAATAGTTTAAAACATTTATATCTATATTTTTTTTTTCAGTTTTTAAATGTGTAATGAATTTTATTTTAAAACGTATATTATTTACTACAGGTCAGCCTGTAACTTTATGATCTAATTTGTAGCAAGCCGCCATTACAGGTTTGTTAAAAATATCTTGACCATAAAATTGATATATAGTTGACAACTACGTTTGAATATAAAAACTATAATCTATCATATAAATATTAGTTATATTAAGATTGGCGTGTGTCGTAGAAGTAATAACGGAATCAAAACTAAACTTAAAAATTCTTTTTGCAGAGACTATTATAAATATATCATTTGAATTTATACTAGATAAAATGTTAAAGTAATCAATTTTAATTAAAAGAGATTGAAAAATCATGTATGGCCTCAGAGACTTGAACTCCGATACCTAGCGGATTATGACTCCCAGGCGCACCTCGCAGGCCATTAACTTTATATATTTATATAAAACATTAATGTTTTTACTTAAAATATAAAAAATAAATTCCAATTTTCGGTTGCACCTACTTGGAGTTTTGATTAGATATGATTATATATCGCTTAAAAAAAAATCATGAACAAATGTGTATATAAATCTTTAAAAACAAATCACAAACATTACGACAATAATAATTATTATACAAATAATAATCATTAGTTTAACATGGGATAAATTTATTTTTTTTTTTATATTATTAACTTTATAAAGAAAATTGGATAAAAAACTGAACAAATTAGTTATTAGTCTATTAACTATAAAACTGTCTAAAAAAATTAATCCTCAAAAAAAAAAAATTTCTTTAGAAATTTTATTAAAAAAGTTTTTAAAGAAATGATCAATATAAAAGCCCGACTTTACACAGTAATAACCGGAAGGGGTGTAAAACCAATTAAAAATATTTGGAAAATTTATTTTATTTTTAAAAATTTCTATTAATAAACGTATTTTTGAGATAAGTTTTGAGAGTAAATAAATAAGCACGCGCACAAATGGGCTTAAGGAATCAAACCTTAATATCTATAAAATAAAATTTTTAGATATAACCATAGACCATTATAAATTATAACTTATTAAAATTTACAGGGCTATCACCTTCTGTGGCACAGTATTCAAACTGTTTAATTTAAAAAAAAAAAGGCTATAAATTTTTCGGTCACCCCTACTTAGTATCTCAATTGATTTTTTATTTGTTTACTAAAATGTTTTATTTCAACAATTTAATACTTAATATATTCTTACTTAACATTTAACATTAATAATATATTATATGATTACGTATTTTAAACTTATTTAGGCATCCTTCCAATGCATATCTATGGCTAACTTTTTTTAATAGTTTGATTTATCAATATTAATAATTAAATTTTTGTTTTTATTTTTTTATCTAATTTACTAAATAAATTTAAATTAAAAAAAAAGCTATTTATACTAAAATAAAACAGTTTACTTTTAACCTTTTACAGCAATCTTTATTTAGTTATTTATTACTTTCATAAAAATTAAAAATAATAAAAATATTTAATATAGCAAATTACAATATAATAAAAAAATTTAATATAGCAAATTACAATATAATAAAAAAATTTATTAATTTATAGTTTAAAAGTGATTATAAGCATTAAATGACTAAAGTGCTATTATTATTTTTTAAGCCTAGTAGTGTATAGTAAGTAACTATTAAATTCATAAAAATTATAAAAATAATTAATATATATATATATATATATATATATATATGTGTGTGTGTGTGTGTGTGTATTAATTATTTTTTTTTAAAATAAACTTCTAGTTTTTCACTTAAAAACGTTGTGTATAAAAAACTAAAAAATCAAAAAATAAGTATTAAATAGTTAAAAAAATGAGATAATATAGTATACAATAAATGGTAAACATTATAAATATAAAAAATTACCATATTTAATAAATTATAAAAAATATTAAAAAATATTGAGTAATCTAAGTTATAGAAATAATAATTTTTTGAAACTATAGTAAAGTCAAAAATAATATTGTAACATTCAAAAAACGCAAAAAACATTAAAAGAAATCTAACATTTTGAACCAAAAAACGTATAAAAATTATAGATACACAAACAACGTCTAATATATATTCAAATAATAAAATTGTTGTATTACTAGATCCTCGTAAATAAGCTATAAATAATATACCATAGTTTCAAATCATATTCAAAGGGACGCTAAATATGCTAATCATTAATAATGGAAATCCCAAATATAGCGATTGAACAGTAATTTTAGAAAAAAAATTTAAGAAGATAGTTCCAAAAAAAAATCAACCAAATATAGTAATAAGGATTGCTACCCCTAAAAACATGTCATCCACCGATCCTAATTCTTTTTCAGACTCTATTAAATACCTTATAGTAGTGTTATAAATATCAAACGTTTTTTCTGATTGAAGTTGTGTTTTTAAACTACTATTAAAAAGTACATAAAAAAAAATAAATAAAAAATATGGAACAAAGATAAGATATAATAGGTAAATTCAACTATTGTAACTAATAATTTGGTTATTAAAAATGTTTATTGATAAAAATTTGTAAAAATTATTATTATTGAACATTGTTTTTAACGAAATTAAATGAGAAAATTCATTAAAATTATTTGTGAAATTGAAACTATAACTTATTGATGTGTAATTACTTACAGAATAAATAAAATCTATAAGCAAGCTTGAATATACAAAATTTAAATCATCGCAGCAGCTTAATACCTGATAATTAAATATATTTAAGATGCTATTTTTATCACTAAAACTTAACAACATATCTGTAAAATCAGGTGTATAGAAAAAAAATAAATTTTTAAAATAAAAAATTTCTGAGGGGTTATTAATAATAGTTTGAGAAAATTTTATACTATTAAAATTAGGTTTAAAAATTTCAATTGCTGGTGTAATTTTAAGCAAACCATACATAATTCGTTAAAAAAATTATATGTTTCAGTCCAGTGCGGAATAAATATAGTCAACAAATAAACTTAAAAAAATAAAAAATAAAAATAAAAAAAATAGAAAAAATTCATAAGAACTGACAGAAAAAATATTAAAAATTATTGGGAATAAAATAAGAAATTCACTATCATAAATTATAAGAAATAGGGCTAACAATAAGTATTGAATAGAAATGTTTAATCGAACGGCTGATACAGATTTAAACCCACATTCATAAAAGTTTAATTTGTAGTTTGAATATTTATCTTGATAAAAATATTTGCAAGCAAAGGTTAAAAGTCAAAAAATTAACGTAAAAACCAGAATATTTATAATTAAAAAAACAAAAGCAATGCTACCCACTTAGAATTTAATTAAAGCTATAAAAAATAGTAGATATTATATTTATAATAGAATTTAAAACCATTAAAAGTGTGTACATTTTTTTTTTATGAAAATCTAAAATATTATACTTTTGACCAACTAAATAATTAAACAAAAAAGCATTGAATAATTTTAATTTTTGTACTTTTTTTATTTTTTTTAATATAATCGATTTTTTACTATTATTATTATTTTTTTTGTTTTTTAGTCTATTAAAATTAAAATTATATACCAATCTAGTTGTTTTTTTATCAAATTTAAAATTTTTATTTAAATTCAAAAGCCATAAATAATACATTAATAAATTTTTAATAAAATAAAAAGTTATATTATATTTTTTAATTTTATTTTTAAAAAGTTTTTTTAAAAAAAATCTAATAATAATTATATACGTAATATTGATTTTAACATTTAAATTTTTATTATTATTTTTATAGGTTTTTGATAATAAATATATTTTTTTTAAATTTTTTATTTTATATTCAGATATACTTTTATTAAAAAAGAAATTTATCAGATGTTTAATTTAAAAAAGATATAAAAAAAAACAAGGTATAACGCTTAAAAACCATAAGAAGAAAATAATTAAAGATTCCTCCTGAGTAAGGTCTAATTTTAAATTATTTAATTGTTTATCTTGATTAGGTGCTCCATATAAGATTGAAAACCAACATCTTGCAAACCCTATGACATTCAAAAATATAAATATAAATATAAATATAAAGGTAAGGGTAAAATCATAATTTAATAAAAAAATACATAGTTGAATCTCTACATAAAATTTTAAAGTACCGGGAAATCCAAAAAATAATAGCAACATCCCTCAAATCGCTATGCTTAAATTTGGAAAAAGAGTAGAAATGCCATAAATTTTGTATAAATTTCTTGTATTAAATCTTTTATATATACACTCAACTAAAAAAAACATTAAAGAGGAAAGTACCCCATGTGCAAACAAAAAAATTAAACCAACATTTATAAATGTTGAATCGTTTAAAACAAAAATTAAATAAATAGCGTTCATTTCCTGAACTGTTGCATAAGCAATTAATTTTTTTATATCTGTTTGAATTCACATTTTTAAAGACGCATCCAAAACACCTAAAATGCAAAGAATGACTGGAAAAATGTAAAATGAAGGGGGGTTTAAAACTAATGTAAATTTATAAAAACAATAGACAGCAGTTTTAACTAAGAAACCACTTAAAAATATAGAAAAACCACTTGGTGATTCAACGTGAACTTTAATTAATCAAAAATGAAACGGCCATAAAGGGACTTTTATTCCAAACCCCAAAAAAAATAAAATATATAAATAATAATTTTCAAGTGGGGTAAAATTAAAATTTTTAAGAATTAAAAATGAGCTCGATCCTGTGATATTTATTATGTACATAATACCACCTAAAACTATTAATGAACCTAGTTGAGTTCATATAAGAAAATAAACATTGGACTGTTGTGATTTTTTTGTATAACCTGATTTAAATACAAAAAAAACAGATGGTAACAATAATAATTCATAGTAAACAAAAAGCTCAAACAATGAATTCGCTTTCACTAATAAATGTATTATGATTAAAAAGTATAAAAATATAACTGATAACCAATAATTTGCAAATCAAAAACGATCCCCTAAAGTTAAAATTGAAATAAAACCTACCAAATAACATAAATAAACTATAATTAAGCTTGATAAATCTAATATTTTTTTATTTAAAAAATTATAAGTAAAATCATAAAAAATAAAATTTGATATTTGTAATAAGCTTTTAAAATGCACTAAGATGTAAAAATAAAATAAAAAACATAAAAAAGAAGTGCTGTAAATAAAAAGAACAGCGTTTTTCAAAAGTAGTATTTTATTAGAAGTGTTGTAAAAATTAAATTTATAACCAACAATAATTGCAATTACAAAAATAAAAAAAGAAATCAATAAAAATTTTAAATTAAAATCATAAATTGCTAAAAAGCCAACAAATTTACTTAAATTACTAAACATATTTTTTATTTGTACGTAAAACTTATTTTAAATAATTGTAAAAAAAAAAACTACCTATTAAACACAGATGACGCTTGAGATATTTTACCAAATCTTTTTTTAATAAATTGGCGTGTTAACCTTAACCCACGTTTTGTATACCTATTAATACCTTTTATTTTTACTATTATTTTTTTAAACCCAATAAATATTTTATTTTTTATACTAATAAAACAATAAGTGTTTTTTTTTGTTCTTCTAACAATTAAATATAAATTATTATAAAGAAGTTTTGTTCAGTGTGATTTGCCTAGTCTAAACGTTATTTTACATAGTTTATTAAATTTTTTTACTTTAAAACCCTTACCTCTATATTTAATTTTTTTAAAATTTCATTTTAATTTATATTTTAATAAAAAAGAAAGAATTTTTTGTGTATTTATAAAATTATTTTTATTTATATGAAGAGTTTTATTAAATGATAAAAAAAAATTAAAAACATTGCTTGTATTGTTTATAATATAATTTTTTTTATTATTTTTATTTTTAAACTTAATTTTAGTTTTAGTTTTGTTTTTTAACACATTTACTAAAAATAAATTATAATTAGTTTTGACTATTAAAAATGTTGGTAAAATCGTTGTATAAAATATATTTTTACTTTTTATCATCCACGTTTTACAAATCCGGAAATATTACCGTTTTTACTGATATAATTCATAGAAAATCTAGATAATCTAAATTTTTTGTTAACTAGTTTAGGGCTAATATTCAATAAACAATAAAGTCTAAAATTTGAAATTGTATTATATTTTATGTTTACATAATAAGTCAACCTTTTTGACATAATTGAAGTTTTTGAGTTGTTATAGCAGTTAATAAACAATGATTTACCGATTAACCTATTTAATTCAGTTTTAATGTAATTTATTCGCTTTACCCGTTCAATAACATATCATTTTACCTTTTTTTTCATTAATTAACGATCTATTTCACCAAAAACAATATCTATTGTACCCACTAATGCCGATAAATCGGCTATAAAATGCCCTTTTATCAATTTAGGAAGAAATTGTAAATTATGATATGAAGGGGATCTTATTTTACACCTATGAGGTTTATTTGTATTATTACTAACTAAACTAACCCCAAATTCACCCTTAGGAGATTCTATAGTTACAGCCACTGCGTTACTTTTTATAAAAAGTCCAGAATGTCAACTACAGAAATGCTCAATTAAGTCTTCCATATATATATAAGTATTAGAATTATATTTATATTTTAAAACGTTAAATAAAATACTGTTAAAATTATTAAATTTTTGTATTATATGTGTTTTACCTTTTAAATTATGATTTACTTTGTTAAAAAAATTTATACATTGATTTATAATGCTTAAACTTTCTGACATTTCAAACATTCTAAGCAAAAACCTATCATAACTATCCCCATTTAAACTTATAAAACTTTTTATATTAAAATTATTATAATTGGAGTAATTATCCCGACGAGATAATCTTACATCACGTTTTATACCTGTACATCTAGATAAAATA
>Ga0116230_10005181_pt1 | contig 12794 bp, 7 predicted proteins | sample S1TSphfallax_3_FD_88678 | JGI IMG/M metagenome (GOLD analysis project Ga0116230, IMG submission 88678) | Host-associated microbial communities from peat moss isolated from Minnesota, USA - S1T2_Fd - Sphagnum fallax MG | ecosystem: Host-associated > Plants > Peat moss > Unclassified | place: USA...
ATTTTTCTACCTAGGTAGGTAGGTAGGTAGGTAGGTCTTGAAATCTACCAACCTACCTACCTATGGTTATGTACGACCTACCAAGTTATTAAAATAGATATATATATATATATATATTTCAAAATATAATTAATATGCCACGTGGAAATTTTAAAATTGTGCCACATGTCACAATTTAGATCATCATTAACAATCATAATGAATGATGAAGATTAATATTTTTAAAAAAAATCATTTTTATGTCTAAAAATCTTCGTAGTGCCACATGTTAGATTTTAATAGATGGATGATAATCAATGACATTAGCATGACATCATGGGTGCAATTATAATGAAATTGCATAGTAGTTGAAAATGAGTTGTTTTGATTGAATTGCAATGAGTTGCACTATATATATAATGAGTTGTAACTCTACAACTGATGCAATTTATTTGTTAACACTTGCAGCATATAATATAGTGAGTTGCAAGTGCCCTCTATAACTCAAAAATTGAGTTGCAAGGCTAGTTGCAAAACACCTTTTTTCTCATAGTGGGACTACTTGAGGGAATTTTAACAAAAAAACATTAAATTTCATACTTTCATTGTATTGGATCCATTAAACATTTGAAAAATATAAGATATATTTTAATAAAGAGTTTTCATTAAAATGTTTTTGTGAATGCAATTACAAGATAAACTTTGAAAGTTTATTGATATATCTTGAATATTTTGTATTTTGATGTTTTTAATCATTACATTGCATTTAGAAAAAGTTTCAAAACTATAAATAAGATTTTTTTTCCTTGAGTGTTTTGGACAAAAATACAACTATAAAACATGTTTTGATTTTTTCTTAGGCATTAGTTTTCTAAATGTCCCTTTGATGTTATTCTATTTGATTATTTTTAATCTAATTAATTGAATATGTATAATTTAATTATGAAAATAAAAATTTTAGGAACGTGATTTTGAAAAGGGCCATTGCAATTATGAAAATATTTTTATATCAATTTCCATCCATTTCTTATTCCAATGAACAATTTAGACCATATATTTTGACATTCAATGGAGAAATGTGGAAAAACATTTATAACTATAATTGTTTTTAAAAAAGGTCAAAAATATCAGTTGGCCAATTTTATTACTTAAAGAATTCCTTGAGGTGGTTCAATTCTAGGCTCATTGACCATTGGGGTTCCAAAAAAAAGAAAAAATGGCTCCTAAAATGTTTTTAGTAATTTTTATAAATAACATTTACATGAGACAAATTTATCTGAGACAAATTGAATAGTCCAAGTTAAGACACTTAATGTAGTGGTAGTGATTTTTCACATGTGTACATGATTATGTGTTGATAGTTTGCTTTACTAGTAGAAATGCAAAAAATTCTTAAATAATATATTATGGACAATTGAACATTTTTTTGCATGATTATTATATGCACATGTGACCTACACTAGAGCTAGAAATTTTGAGCGTAATGAATATAAACAACCAGCCAAATGGAAAAAAAATAATCTTTCCCCTTGTAATCTTTTGGTTCAAAATTTCAAGCCTTTGAAATTTGATATGATTTGTTTCTTCATCAAATTCAACCAAAGAAGGGAAACATGTTTTTTGTTGCACAATTTTTTTGAAATTAGCAAAATGATTTTATGCATTCTTTTTTTATTCCTTTATAAAGAATTGTAATATGGCAATTGACTTGAAATTGGTTAAGGATTCAAAGGGCTTTTACACAACATCCAATACGTTATTTGAATTTCTTTTGGTCGAAGTATCTCAAAATGCTAATTTTGTAGGAACACACCATAGTTATAATATAATAAACACTATGAAAATTCAAACTTGTCCTTTGCAAAAAAAAATCATTAAACATTCCTTTTTGAAACTCAAATTGTGAATGAACTGTCCTAGTGGTTCCACCCAAAGGTACTTTTAGCCTTTTGACCCTCCAACAAATTCCCTATGAAAGTATACAAGCCCAACAATTTTGGAAAACTCAATTTAGGTCGTGTATGCATTTGTTTTGGTTTTGGCATGCACAAGGTTGTACTTGACCATGGTATGGTCAACAACATGATATTTAGGTTGAAGTTCGACTAAAATTTTCTATTTCCCCCTCTGAACTCTAGTCAAATTTTGGCTATGTTCTGTTGTGCATGATGACTAACCCACCTACTTCACAAATTTGAGAAAAGAAACTATATTCATACCCCTTATTACATTATTAATTGATTAATTTCTAAAAGTGACTTCAAAACATTGGTTTTCTGTTGGCTCCAGATGTGTGTGTGTGTGCGTTTGTTTTCAAATTTATGATATAGCCAAGGCGACAATCATCCATTTGGCCTTTAAAAAAATTATGAAAAGAAAGTTTCTTAACAACTTTATAAATTTTTGGCTACCTTGAACCATGTATAGAAATCTGGCAAATTTTTAAAATTGATTTTGGGAAGTTTTTTTCAAAACATCATTGAGATTTTGACACAAAAATTCAATTTTTTTCAACAGTGTGAAACATTTGCCCATAGTTGTTAATGCAGTTGGTACAAGAGTACTGCTGCAATTATTTTCTCTCCAGTCTGGCCTTTGCCCCAATTTTTTTCACCTTGGCATTTCTAGACATGTTTTGGGCATATTAGAGGTGCTAGGGGGGCATGTAACATGCTATAAGACCCTTGGCACATGCTACCCAGCATGTTATTTGTCCTTTGGTACTCACAACATGCAAGGTTATGGATGCAAAACATGACAAGGTGAAAAAAAAACAGGGCAAATGTAATGTCATTCATCGGCCCATGCCATAATCCAAAGCTTTAAATGGTGTTATGAAGTTCCCAAAGTTTTGTATGATATGACAATTTCCACTGGGTTTTGAATCCTTGTCATCTCTATGCCATTTTGTAAAAGGTCAATAAGTTAACCCTAATGAGTTCACCTGAGACTATAATATAAGAGATGCACTCATGTGGACTTGGATTGAGATTTGGAGGGTGATTGAGTCTTTTATATGCTTGCCTTTTCTCATGTTGGACTTGAGAGAGATAGATACATAAAAAGAGAGTTCAAGGCGACTAGTATCATATTAGTTTAGGGCATTTCCAATGGTAGCAATAAAATTGTTAAATTGGTGTATTTGGACCAGTGTTGTGTGGGTCTTTAATTTTTCAAATAGCTGCCGATTCTGGGTATTTCAAAAAACCTTGAAAGAAACTTTGGTTTCATGAAAGAACCTGAGTTTCTTTGCTGGTCCTTTGACTTTAAAAAAACAATTCTGGGTGGGAGCTGGGTGGGAGTTTTTCAAAGCATCAAAAGAAACACCAGTCCCAGTTATTTTGAAAACCCTAAAAAGTCATATTTTCTGAGAACCAAGATGGTTAATATACCCAATAGCAATTCTTTGAATGTTTTGAAGATTGATGAGTAGGTGTTTATATAACTTGTGTTGATAACCGATGGGTATTTGTCCCTCACTTTTTAAAAACCCGTCCAACACTGGTTTGGACTTTTGACCTGTACAATGTACATTGTCAAAATACACACAACTATATGGAGTGTAAGAAGGTCACTAAAAGGAAATGACTGCTTTTCATTGGCTGGTCATGCTGATTGGCTGAGGTGGTGACAATTAAAGAGTCTCTAACTTTATACCGCCCAACCGTATTAATTATAGAGATAATTAATCTTTATAAAGTTGATTATTTAATTATTTATATTTAATTATCTCTATTAAGTAAATAATTAATCTCACTGTTGGATGTGGAAAATATTTGTACAGGCCCAAACAGAAGAGGAGTGGCCTGTGTGACCCTGGGTGCAGATGCCATTAGTTAACTCTAGAGTGGGTTTCTCTATGAAGGGCCATATCCACCCACTACTTTAGTAGCATGGCAAGTGCAACATTTCCAGTGTTGTATGATTAGGAAATTAATTAATTGATCAAGCAAAGGCATTAATTAGTGTGGAAGCTACCAAGGTACCACTGTTTTTTTTTTTGGTTTTGGGGTGAAGTTTTGCACCACAGTGACCAGTTTTGTTTTTTAAAAATTATTTTGTGATGCTCAAGTGGCAACCATCGGTTAGAATATTTAGTCAAATATGGAGACATTAAAAATGTGAAAGAAGAAAGTTCATCTTAAGCAATCCTTTCATGTTGTAGGCAGTTTTGGTGAATTTTTGGAAATTCTTCAAAATACATATTCATTTTTTAATTTATTCATTTTTTGAGCCAAATTTTCACCCCCTCCCCCAAAAAAAGGAATTTGTGACAGAATATTCTGTTAAAAAAAAAACAATTTACGGCCACAAAAGAATATTATTGGCGACAACAGAAGAAAATTCCCTGCAAAGTGTACAAATGGGTTTAATTTGGCAAAAATGTGCAAAAGCCGCCATATTTTGAGGAAAAAAGTAAAACAATTTGCCATATTTTAAGCAATGAGTTCCTGGAGGTTGCCAGAACAAAGCAGAATCCAAGAAATTTGGACTTTCCTGTCTGAACTCTAGCCAAATTTGGCTCAGTCAACTTCTGGATGATTGCAAGTCCACCTACTAGACAAATTTGGGTTCATAAAAAAAAAAAACCCTGGTTCAAGCTACTATGGTATTCAATCTTATTTAATATGGTCTAAATTATGAGAGTCTGTGCATTTTCTTTCCAGGTCTGTGAGATTTTTCACCCTCAACTTAGTTGTGAACAATTAATTACCTGCCACCTGAGGACTCAAAAACCTTGGGGCCTGAATAAGGGTTCTCTTCATGCCTTGGAGACCATATATTGCTGAAATTATTTTATTTATTTACTTAAATATGAGAATTCTTGATTGCCATCAGAGTTGTGGATGATGGGTTGTTCAGTTGCTGATCAGCAGAGAATCTCTCAACATTTGGTAATTAGGTTTAGGGTTTAGGGTTTCATGGGGTGGGCACTGTGACTTTTCATGGAACTTCATTCACCCTAGGTCTGTGGGGGGAGAGGGTCCTTAAAACAATTATTTAGTAGAAATGAAAGGCAAAAGGAAAAGAGAAAGTGGGAAAAGAAAGGATGAATGAGTCCAGACATGAATGAAAAATTTAAGTTATAATTCCTATCGAGGCCACACAAGTCTGGTTTAGAGGCTGCTAGTGTGGTGGTTGTTCAAGTGCCATTTAAAAGTATTTGTGAATTCCATCTTAATACAAAATAAAATTGAAGTTTAGCCCATCAAAGTTAATCACAGATGAGGGAATTTTTAATCGATTTGATCAAATTTGAAGACTAGTTATGGTGGCAATATTCTAAACCATTGAAAAAGAGGGATAAAACATATGCAATTTATGATAGTTAATAGGAAGGTTACATGCAGCTGGTTGCGGAATAATTCCGCGACGTTAGCACATTTCCTTTTGAAATTGACTAGTCATAATAACTTGACTTGCAATCAGAACTGAGTCAGTAAGTGGAGGGTAATGCCTGAGGCAGCATCCATTACCAGAATGAAGGTGCATTCACACTTGGTGTTAGGGACTCTAGTGCTGAGTCCCCCTAACACCATGTTAGTCATTTAGGAATTACATCACCTTACCATGAACAATTTATGTTAAGCTAACATTCACTTAAACATTAAACTATCATCAATTTAACTTTGGGTGCCAACTGGTAGTTCTTCAAAATGTGGGACCAATTGAACTCTTCTTCTGCATAATGTTTCTTAATCAGCTCCCAGAGAGAGGCAGAGCCAATAAATTTAGACACAAAGAACTGACATGAAGATGAGCAGACTCTTCCTGTCCTTCCCTCCCCTCCAGCCCTCTGTCCTTCATACTGTAGCTTACATAATTAACTTACCTGTTCATGTACTCGTACCTCCTTCACCAAAGTCAGTCACTGTACAGTATTATATAAGTAAGGCTCCTGTTGCACCTGCCAATTATAGCTAGTGATAGTTAATGCTACAGCCTACATCTGCCAATTTGTTAAATGAATAATATTATAGATATATATATGACACAAATGGACAGAATCCATTGCAAAGAGGAAAGGAATACAAAGCAGGCACGGATCTTGACCAATAGAAGTTACATTTGCTGGGCATGTGGTAACATCACCAAACTTTACTCCCATCTCTAGCACAAATACCATGATGTGGGCACCAACTCTCATTCAATTCCTTAAGGAGGGCTTGCTTTGGGTGACCTGGCAATCTTGCTCAATGTCATATTTCATTCTATCCTACCATAATCCACTAGGCCCTCCCAAATACACCTACCAAGCTTCTTGTTAGGCCATCTTCAATTGTTGAAACACAAGTAGTTCCTCTCAATCCATATGTATCAAATAGTAACCCTGTAGAACAATGTCCATATTGACCAAAAGTGTCTAACTTTCTTCAACAACCTCTTGTTGAATAGACAATGCTCTATGTGTAGGCCTTTCCATTGCCTTTTTATATTGGGAGGAAATCTCAATTGATGCAAAAATGTGAGCGTCCATGATCAGGCTTTTTGTGCTTTCTCACATTCCCAAAATATGTGTAAAATGGGTTTTTATGTGTTTTGATTGCACGAAAGAGATTTTACTTCAATCTTTGAATTTTCCTTTGCTTTCTAATCATTGGCTACAAAAGTTTTTTTGCCATAGGGAATAGATGAATCTTGTATCCTTCCTTGTTTTAATTTTCAATGAGAAATCATGTGTCGCAACCCTAGCCTTGGGCTCACGACCAAAGCAAAGGCTTGCAAGTGTGTGAACCAAGAGGGAAGCCCAGGAGTCACATCTCATGTTCTTGGAAGTGTAGGAGATTGTGAAGGAATGAACCCTCACACTCCCAAGTGAACTCCCGCTTTGGGAATTGGAATCTTCATGGACTCCCAAACCTTTTAGAGAGCGATTGCAGGGGTCAAAACCCATTGGATTGAAAAGTTCTTTATATCATTGGAAAGCTCATGGAATGCAGATGTCTGAAATGGGTTCGCATGACCCATTTAGACACTTAAAATGCAAGTTATGGCCAAAAGAAGAGCCGGGAATCAAATTATCACTACTAAAAGTCGGGAATCGCCCTAATTTCCTTGCGTGCAAGTGGCGTGGGACATACCATTAGAAGCTCTTGACAAGGGCTACAACTTTGTTTTAGACCTCATCTTAATCACATGTCTACACACAAAGTTATGGGCCCCTAAAGTCGTGATAATCGTAGTTATGAGGAAATTTTAAGACTCCCATTTGGGAGTCCCGAAACAAAATGACATTTGGGTGTTGGTCCTGTGGCCATGCACATAGTATACTATAAGGGGGAAGGTGGTGGCTTCCCCCAAGTCCGGGCTGTGGTGAATCTTGTGAATTCATGTTTGGTCGTGGCTCATCCATGCACCAAGGTGTTTCAACTACACATTAACCAACTTGTTGTTTGGTTTGTGTAATTCCGTGTGAGTGATTGAATTGCTTGTCAATCTTCCTAATCCCATCCCAGAATTCCAGCACGCCCTTCTACCCTCAAAATGCTACAAGCCAAGGAGCATGCTCCAACTCCTTTTCCTTTCATTATCTTCACCTTTGGGCTCGTAGTTGAGTCCATCAAAGAGCTTGCGGGTGCGTCATCATGTCAATTTGGTTTGAAATCTCGAGGAGGATTGGGTCCCATTTATTTGGTATGGTCTTGCATCACAAATTTAACATGTGACGAATTAATAGTGAAAATTTTGTGAACTTCATTCATTCATAGGTTTGTACATTTTACACATAAATATCATACATTAAAAACATGTTTAACATAGATAAACGTGTTGATGAATGAAATACAACCTTATGAATGAACAAATTTCACACAAATTTCACATCTTCGTATAAATCCATGTGTCAAATGTGTTATCAATGCACAATATTAGTGAGTGAAATTTACAAATTAAGAATGAACAAATTTTCCATGATTTCCATTACTACATCTTTAGATACTAAGTTTGTAACATAGTCAAGGTTTGTTGATCATTAATTAATTTCCTCCTTGTTTTGACTATGTATTTCATGAAGGCACCATGTGACCTTCATTTTGAACATTTTGGGTCAAAATCCAATTTAACAAAAATCCCATATAAAAGCAAGAAAGGTGATATGTTGGAACCTTTTTTTACTCCCATCATTTGCACCCTTTAAAACTTGGTTTGCATTTTAGTGCAAATTGGGTTTCATTACATAGTATCCTTGAGATATTGCTCACTACAAGCACAAAGACTTCCTTGGGGATGTTTGATGTTTGCATATGCTCCTCACAACTAAGTGTGAATCCTTGAATGGTGTAAAAGAATGCATTTGGTTAATCATGATAAATGTTTTCATATATACCCAGCCATTCATCCAAGTTTGTGTAGTTTTTTGGTTGTTGAAGCTTGATAGTTAATTGACAACTAGGTTTGTTTATAATTAATTGTTGCCATAAACATTTTTCATCACCATTAAAGCCAAACTTGACTTGTGTTGTTTTTCATCATAATTTTTTTTTACGTGCTAGTCCCACATGGCTACAGTACACTTTAGCCCATTCCTATGTAATTCTTGTGCCCATAAAATTGAAACTCCAAACGTGCCTCCTGCATAATTTGAAGCCCACCAAATGTTGACATTTATTATAAAATTTACCAATAGTATGGTGGAAAAATTCATGTTCTTCACCATCACCTTCCAAGCCTTCATTATTCTACCCCAAATTTTGGAACCACTAACTTAAGTAAAAGTATGGACAAAAGCCCATTGAATGTTGGGTGCCCACCTTTTGTGTTTTGAAGGAAGACAATACTTTAACTTGTACCTAAATAAAGTCTTCAAGTTGGAGTTTCTTGGTTCAAGGGCATACATGACCCACTTACATAATGAAGTTACCAAGGCTTCTTTCAGATTTGTGATACCCAGGCCACCCACCATCCTTGGTGCACACACAACATCCTTTTGAACTCTAACTCTTGTGGTGAATTGTCCACCTCCCCATAAGAAGTTACATAATAAGGTCTTACACTTATTGACAACTTTTTTGGCCCCCCCCATTCCCCAAACATTGATGAAGAACCATAATGAAGACACTAACACTAAATTGATAATGAGGGTTTTGTTGACAAGGTGTAGGTGGATTAAAAATCAATATTTGAGTTTTTTTTTCAAACACTTTATGAAAAACTTATCCATGTTCTTGGTTTCCAAATCCATTCTAAAAGGATTACCTAGAAGATTAAGGATTTTTTTGCAATCCATCTTTGTTGAATTTGTCAACCCAGCTAGGTTTGGGTTGCCTTTTGGTGCAACAAAATGCAACATTATTTTCCTAGTTAAGTTCTAACTTTAAAATCTTGTTAAATTGGTCCAAAATGCCCACCACATTGTGAAGGTTGTCCTCCATCTTCAACATTGTGATCGTTGTGTCATCTACATACTAAAAGAAAGTTTACTAGCCTTTTGAGTCAAATAACTTGATTGAAGGAAAAACCTTGTACAAAAAGTAGGCAAGGATGGAAACCCATCCATAAGAAGCACAAAGCAAATAAAAGTTTGACAAATCACAAAAGAACACAAGAATTAAGACATCACTAATACACTAATAAAATAAAAGATCATAACCTTAAAAAATGTCATTTACCACAAATCAACCAAAACACCACTAAGAAGTCAATAAAATAAAGGACCAAACACTAAAAAAGCTTTGTAGGCCACAAATTGGCTATTGATAAAGGTGCATTGGCTGTGATGTGTGGAAGAGCATCACAAATTTAACATGCGTCAAACTTGTTTTCAATGCATGATATCAATGTGTGAAATGTATGAACTATGAATGAACGAATTTTGCATAGTTTGCATTATTAAGTCATGAGATGTAAGTTTGTGATAAGATGATGAATGTTTCCCAAGCATAATAGCACATTGAAAAATCACAATGAACCACACACATTAAAGGGTTGTGGACACACATTGTCAATAATAAAAAATAACCATTGTAAGAACTAAAAAAAACCACTAACAATGTGCTATAGCGGCCTAAAAACAATAAGTAAAAATAAATCAAAATGAAAATGAAAACAACCATAATATTATATGGCAAGGGGAATGAAGTTGTCTTCTAATGTGTGTTCAATGTATGATCATGTTTTTCCTTCAATGACAATTATTGCTACATGTGCAATTATGGACAATGCACATTATACCATATTTGGGTGGGTCAAATCAATTATGACAACATCCATTAGTTCAAAAATTGTTTATAATGATAAAAATATGAATTCACAATTGATTATGGTGGGGGCAAATGTGGGAAACTTGTTTCTGTACATTTGTTCCACTTTTCAAAATAATAGTTACAAAAGTATCCCAAAAAGTATCGTGGGTTGTAATGTGTTCACTCTTGCACAAACACTAAAACATATGGATACTTAAATTATCAATGCTACAAGGTATGTCCACATTAAAAACGTGAAAGATATGTAATTGTAGGATGCAACAAACTAAGGTGGGTACATAACATTATAAGGAAATGAATCAAAGAAAAATAGAATGGAGGTGTGGTAGGATGGGTTAATAACCAAAAAATTATAGTTGCACCTAGACAAGATCAGAAATGTGTTCATGTGGCATTTAAAGGAACATCTACTAAAATTGTGGCAAATTCCTATTCATGTAAGTGGTTCGTAAAAAAAGCCTATGAATGAGGATATGATTGTGTCATAAGAATGTTAAAGGGGAGACTAGATAATGAACAATTTGGGGTAATAAAACTCAAGTATCCTACAGTGTTAGCTAGAAAGGAAAAACACCAGTTTTGACACATTGTACCATCACATTGAGAAGAATAGGGTGATCATCTTGTTGGAAATGGATGACAAGTGTAAGAGTGATCAAAGCCCAACATCCCAAAAAGGTGATGGTAGCAAATTAAACCACTAAAGAAAGGCCAAACCCCCGTAAAGAAGCAAGTAAAATGACCTAACAATGAGCCAAATGGCCCAACATAATGCCAAAAGATCCTACAGTAAGTAACTTTTCTAATGTAGCCATGGTACATGAATCAAATTCAATGCAATGCCGTAAGATACATGGAGACATAAATATGGTACGTAGTAAGTAACTTGGGCACTGGGCATAACGAAGTGAACATATCACAAACATGGCTTGTGGATCTATAAGCATAGGGGGGTCCCAAAGATTTCAAGAACAAAACAATTTCATAAAAGGTTCACCATACTTGAAAATTTGTTAAATGAAAGACATGGTGAATGTGCCAAAATGGAAATAAATGCCTCCTAATTTAAAATAATTTATGTTTTTGGATGGAAATCATCAACCAAAGGGGGAAGTTGACCTTTGCCAAAGCGTGAAAAAGGTAAAGGGTTGACATAGTCTTATCAAATGGGATCGTTAGAATGGTCGAAGTCGATGCATGCACTGCTTGAGCATACTTTCCTACATATGCAAATGCATATGTGTGAAATGGTCATGTCGATGGAGGTGGAGAAGGGTTTCAAATCATTTTCGAAGATCTTTTAGAGGTTAGAGCTTAAATTTTAATCATGTGTTCCTTTAGTAATGTTTTCCAATCTTTTGTTATGTATTGATGGAGGTCAGTGTGAATCTATTGGTGACCTTTCTTGTCACCTCATGGAACAAAATATAAACATCGAAAAAGGAAGACCAAAAATGCATGTCAAGTTGCAATGTCAAATGAATCGATGGGCATACAAGTTAATGGAATAAGCAAGGCATGTTGAACATTGGCACAAAAAGCATATGAAATATGGTGGTATGAATAGGGGTGTGGTAAACCCAGATGGAATGAATGGATGATATCTATAGATGTGATTCATGCCCAAGTAGAAGAAAGAGGGAACTCAATAAGGAAGGATTGTTGGAAGCATCACAACCCCTCTAACTGATGACTATCTATGAGCAAAGCATGTTAAATGCTCTTAATTTTCTTATTTTCGTTGTCTCCTTGAACATCATATTAAAAATCTTTCCCCTTGTCAAGAAGAGATAAGGTGCTAAAAGGTACCTTGCCTTACACCTCTATGTACATGGAAATAACGGATCATGTTCGTGTTGAGACATAATACTACCTTTGCATCCTTTATTAGAAGGTTAACCAGGTTGACAAATTCTTGGGGCATCCCCAAGTGTTATTGGACATGTGACAATCTCTTGAGGCATCCCCAGGTTTAGTGTAATTTATTTTCAGTTATTTTCAGAAATGTTGAAATTTTCACCCAAGAACATTGAAAGAAAACAAAACTTGAAGGAAAAATAAGAATCTTTTAGATTATTTTGGAATATTCAAAAACTTTCACATGGAATTTTCAAAATAATATAATACTTTGACACTGGAATGTTGATCTGACCATGGCACTACAGTAAAACCTGTCTAAAGTGATATTGCTGGGACCAGAGGTAGGATATCACTTTATATAGGTTATCACTTTAAGCAGGTACAGTACATATAGTATCATACACACACGTTTTCCTTTTTGTTACCGTTATCGTTTGTACCGATAGGGCGTTAGTTCATGGCTGCTCGTACCCGTGTGCCGGGGGAAGTTCCACAGAAAAAAAACCCCTGTTTGCGTGTGGGTCCACCTCAGGAACCGCGTTGCAAGTACCACCCCATCACATCCTCATGCACAAAGTCTTCTCCATGTCGAAGAAAGGTCAGTAATACACCACGATGACAGACGAGGTCCGCTTCGCCCTCATATGGTACAAGAAAAATCATCCTGGTGCCACACAGAAAGAGCTGATCAAGTGGCTAGAGGACACTCATCAGTTCAAGGTCAGCCAAGCAACGGTGTCGGGCACACTCAAA
>Ga0116230_10005182_pt1 | contig 12794 bp, 10 predicted proteins | sample S1TSphfallax_3_FD_88678 | JGI IMG/M metagenome (GOLD analysis project Ga0116230, IMG submission 88678) | Host-associated microbial communities from peat moss isolated from Minnesota, USA - S1T2_Fd - Sphagnum fallax MG | ecosystem: Host-associated > Plants > Peat moss > Unclassified | place...
GGTTCTTTCCACCAAATTTTATGCGCCTTAATTTCTTGATAGGCAAAAAGAAAAAAATTAATTAACATTATATGAAAAATGAATGGTACCTCAAACTCCAAGAGTAAATTCCTCACTTGAACCTTTTTCCTTCTTTCCTCCTCTTACGACAATTAGTTCACAAAGTATCAACATGATCAAAAGAAAAATACCAATGACACAATGTCAATTGTCATTGAATTCATTGCACATATTACCTTTAAAATTAAAATATGAATTTAATGTACTAACATCATCATTACATTAATGCCATGACATTATGACACATAAGATTTAATGTTAGTTAACATTTAACTTTGGACTAGTGCTTAATTTGAACATCCTTAACACTAGCCTAGGATTGAAGTTAACACCAGGTGCAGCCATTCCTTAAGTTGCACAAGTTGAAATTTGTATTAGAACTATGAGCAATGTTTCTGAAAGGCTCATGCATCACTTCAAAATGTGACAAAATGTGACACCCAGTACCCCCAGGTCATTGAATTAGCAAGTTGGTAATTTACACAGAGACAGGGGTGAGCACACTTTCCAGGATCTTGTCATCTAATTCAAATTTGATGTCCTTTTTGTCTCTTCCAATGGCTATGTACTCCTCATACCGAGCCTTCAAATCCTCTTGCAAATTCGTTTTGCTCTCCCATCCCAGCTTTGTGCTGGCTGCTCTTGGCTCTGCGTAGAAGTGCTGCACCAGCACAGAAATTGTACAAATATGCAGCAAGTCAGAAACAACTTTCAGTTCTATAACAGAGAAAGATGCACAATGCTCAAGCAACTTGCCAAGCTGAAATTTCCTAGCAGGAGGAGGGAGGAAGAGGCAGGAAAGGAAGACTGGAAATTGTCGACAGTACCATGTTGCGAAAGGGGAAGGACTTCTTGGCATCGACACCAGCAGCTTTAGGATCATAATGCACAATCTCTGCTTCCTTGCCAGCAGCTTTGGCACACAGGCGAACGAGCCCATCAAAGGTGACAGCACGGTCACTGACAGCATTAAATATGGAGCCATTAGCAGCAGCCGGCTTCTCAACAGCAAGTGTGAGCATGCTTGACAGGTCAGAGACATGAGAAATATTTGTCACCTGGAGCCCTGATCCTGGAATTGGAACAGGTCTTCCCCTCACAATTCCTGTATTTCGAAAGTGACAATTGATCAGAGGCTAGTTCAAAGAATTACTCATTGAAAAACATTGCAGTTTCTGAGCTCAGACAAACGAGCTACCTACCTCAAGTATACCCTAACTTGAACAAAGCTACAATACATGATACTGAGAAGAGAAAAAGAATGTGACCCATATTTAACAAAGTGGATTGGTTACATACGGTCAAAGAACCATTCTTCGCAGTCTTTGTTGTTGCCAGAGCCCGTCATATACTGAGGGCGGAAGGAAGCCCAGCTCTCAAAGCCCAAGCCTGCTAGATGATCCTCCACTATCTTATGGCCTGCATCTCCCTTGACCTCATCCTGGTTCAACACAACTTTCTTATTATATAGTCTGGCAAACTGTTTCTCTTCCATTGCTCCTCCCATTTGAAACATCATCAAAGCATCCCATCGAAACACAATGTGGAAGAAAGAGTGAAGATAGGGTTTGAGAGGCCTAACCCCCTCCACATGAGGTGGCTCATCTGTGCTCTTGTAGATTCCTGCACTGCTGATGAACAAAAACTGCTTCGCTCCACTTGCCTTTGCCCAATCTGCGACAGGTCTATCCCACCAGGACCAGAAGTTAACTCTTGTCTTGTGCAAGAAGGAGGGAGTGAGGACAAGACTGAAAACGAAACATTGGCAGATAGGCATCCTTGTCTACTACCAAAGCCTCAGAACAATAATGGACACAAAAAAGCTTGTTTTCTCATACACTATCTTGCAGCACTTTTGTGACCAGATTTTCCAGATTTGTGTGCAACAGACAAAGGGAGAGAGGAGTGGTTTGTGACCAGATTTTCCAGATTTGTCTGCAACAGACAAAGGGAGAGAGGAGTGGTTTGTCACCAGATTTTCCAGATTTGTGTGCAACAGACAAAGGGAGGGAGGAGTGGTATTCTTGCACCTCCTCTTGCCAGAAGTTTGCAAAATTTCAATTGTGGAGTGGATGAGATGGAGAAAGAGAGAGAACAACATACTTGACAACCTCCAACGTCTTGCCATTGTTGTCAAGAACTACATCGAAGGATGAGAGTCCGAGAGCTCCAATATCCGCAGGCTCTCCCCACACTGTCTCCACTCCTAAGTCCCGTAGTTCCTGCCATTCTTTGCATCAGGCGGTGAAGATGAATTTTTCTTCCAGAAACCTTCAAGAGGAGAGGACCGTGGGAAGACAATTGGCATATTGAAGATGCAAAACTTCGGTTTCCTCTTCAGATCACATAAAATTGAGAATCGTGGACCAGAGAGGCCTTGGCGCACTCACCGAGAATCGAGAAAACGGAGGCTTCTTCATCTTATCCGAAGACTCGTCGCCAACAGTGAGGATGGTGACGGCATGGCCAGCAGCTCGAAGGTCCTTGGCAAACCAGAAGCCGATGATGGCGTGACCTCCACTGTTGGTGTTCACAATCAGGACCTTCTTCTTGCTCTCTCCCTGTCCCTGTACCGCAGCAGCAGCAGCTCGTACCACCACATTATTCCAGGCTGCTCCTGCTGCTCTCCGTTCGACCGATCTCAAGCTATTCCGCTGATGCTGCTCCGTCAAGAAGCTGGAAAAAAGAGACAAATGCGGGGTACAGAATTGCGAACAAAAGGAGGAAGAGGAGGAAGAACCAGAACGTAAGAACAGTCTAAAATTCTGTCCACTTGCTGCTACTGCTAAAGACGAAGAAGAAGAAGAAGAAGAAGGCGAAGAAGAGCAAGGAATGAGAACCAGACTAGCAAGACTTTGTGATAGAGCCATGGCAATAATGCAACCTGTGTGCTCCAATTTTCTCCCGAAGTTTCAATGTTCGCCGTCGCACAAGGATGTCAATGATAATGCAGCAAGCGCAGATCAGTCTACGATCATGACTTCAACAATTATCAAAACAAAGTCACCGGGACTCGACAAGAGGAAAGAAGAAGGAGAAGAAGAGCACGGCGTGTGTGTGTGTGTGTTTGTGTGCAAAGGCAGATTTCAGTGGCCGAAATCAAAAGTGGTGGTGCGAGGAGGATGAAAAAAAGCTACAATTGGATAAAGGATCATCAGGTGTTGTTCTTCCCACAAAAAAAAAGAAAAAAAAGAAACTAGAGAGAGAGAGAGAGAGAGAGAGAGAGAAGTTTTGGTTCCTGTTCTGAAAATCAGTCTTGGTTCAGATCTAGTTCTTATTAACCTGGACGTTTGCTTCATTAAAACATTCAATTTCGGTGTTCAATTCTGATTCCACAACTATCAGACCCAGTTCCGATTCAAGTTTTTTCTTACCAATCGGAACCAAAACTGGCTATTCGTACTTGCTTAGCATTGGTCCTTACTGTTGCCTCCTTCTTCTTAAGAATGGGAGTGATCCTAGGGGGAGGAGGGTACATATACACCTGCTCTTTAAGAGTGAGAGGGATCCCTACAAGGAAGGTCCTTCACACCTACTCCTTAAGAGTGAGAGTGATCCCTATCAAGTAATGTTCTTGTTGCTTCAAAGTGAGATGGATACCTAAAGGGGGAGGGTTCTTAGTCTTTTAAGAGTGAGATGAATCTTATGTCTAAAACACAATTAGAAATCAAATAGATTTTAAGTTTGTGCGTTGATGAATTGACATTGTGGTTTTGAGAGATGGCATTTGAATGTTGGTTGACATTGTCATTGGTAATTCCACTTAAACAAATTTGGATCCAAAGGCAATGCTATCTTGTGGGGTTGTCATCCAATTGTAGTTCAAACTAAGCATAGCTTTTATCATAATCAATATTCAATGGACTAGTTTCTCCCTTTAGTTTTAAAGGTTTTTGGGTGTTTGCATCAACAAGTTAACAATTTTTTTCATCGATGTGCCAACATGGCACGGAGTGTGAAGGGGTTTGGAAACCCTCCTCTTTTGATTTTATGTTCATTTTACATGCAGAGGGTGTCAATGACGTTATAATGAATGTAAGCGACTTCTATTTCGAAACATGATGTTATTCTAAGTGAAAGTTCTTCTAAGCTAAGTGTTTTTCCAAGTGTTCTTCCCCTCTCCTTATATGACATGCTCCTTGCAACTTGGAGGGGTACATGTTTGAGTACTTGATTTGTTCATGTTCCAATTGCAATTTACCCTTGTTGGTGGTTTCTTCTTTTTGCTTCGACTTGGGTCCTTCCCTCTTATACCTTTCTTTCCTCTTTTTTTTGGGTGTTTTGTTTTATTAATGTTTGTCAAGTTTTCCTTAATAGCCATTAATGTAGTGTGTACCATGACAAATGGATGGTGGGTGGATGAGAAACATATATTGGGTTTTGATTCCTCATTAAACCATTATGGTTGACTCAATTGACTACTTGGCTACTAACAACCCCCTAGCCTTGACCTACTTATTAACCATATGCATGCATCCATTTATTTAATAACATTTATTGCCTATTTATTTATATACCTACATGACCTTTATTGGATAGGTTGTCAAAGTGTAACCTAACATCAACTCAATTAGTTTCATCCATATCTAAGTCATAATTAACATCTGTGAATGGTGCATTTTTGGTTCACTCCCACCAACATTACCCATGTTGTAGGAGAAAAAGGATAAAATGACCCAACATTGAAATGAGATTGCAACAATAAAATGGTAGATAAACATGGGTAAGTTGCTTCACTACTACCATAATACCTTTTTAAGGTTCAGTAGAAATTATATTATTTTTTAAATGTCAAAATCTTAGAATATTAAGGTATTTTCCTCCTAAAAATTAAAAAAATTATTGTTTATTAAAATCGAAATTTCATAAGATTCTTGAACTATTTAAAAATTTCTCTTTTGTTATTAAACAACCCCCAACAAAATCTATCCAACACCTTTTATGGGCCTAACAATACAGCCCTATGGAAAATTGTGTTGCTTTGTCGCAAGATTTTTTTAATTTTTTCCTTTTTTGACACTGTGTATGTAAAAATGTAAAAAATAAACCTTACTTTTCAATGCTTGATGGTATACCAGTGGTTAGTGCCATATTTCCTACAAGGAAGGATATGGGATCAAAACCTATGTTGTGAAGCAAAATGTTTGCACAAAACATTGGTGATGAATAACATGTGGATGTTTTTAAATTTAGGTGAAGTTTTGTTGAAAGTTCTCCTAAAAAAATTGCAATGAAATAAAAAATTTCAAAATAAAATAATTATTTAACAGCAAGATGCCAAATATGAAAAAGTATTATAGTATTCAAATTTTGTTTTACTTTTTATCATCAAGCATTTCCTTGTTTAAACTTGGTAACATGATGGCATGATGTTTTAGCAAACAATTCAATTGACATTTTTTGAAGCAATGGGAATTATCTTTTCTATAATTTGTTATGTGTTGTAATGTAATGACATTGAATCCTTATGTAGGAATATATTAAATTATGAGTTAACTAGACAACTAAAATGACATACACAATGTTGATTTTTACATGAAATTGTTACAAGATGCATTAAAGTTTTACAATTTCAAAAAAATTGCATTACATGATTGTGTAATGGGTTGTGTTAAGTACTCATGTATTTTTAATTACATATTAGTGATTGATGAGGATGAAAACTCATGTGAATTAGTAGTTATAAGAGGTTTCTTTATGCTAAAGAAAACATTTAAATATGAAACATGAAGTAAAGAGATTTTTAAAAAAAACTCTCAAGAACACTATTATTTGTTTGTGTTGTTCTATCATTTCTTTATACAATTCATTTTGGTGAATTGTTAACAAACACCAAAGAAAATGTTTTTTAATCAAACATCAAACTTTCTTGAATAGAAATATGAGTATGTAATTTTAAATCATCAAGGAAAGATGCACAATGTTATTTTGGAACCAACCATATTTAATTAAATTAAAGAAAAAAAATGAACTTATGTACAAGTATTAAAGTGAATAGAAGATCTTGCCATAATTGTGACAACAAAAACTTTATGTGTGTTTTTATCATATGATGAGCAAAATTTGAATTGCATTTTGTTACATCATACATATGATCTTGAAACATGGACATGACTATGATAATGGACCATGGGTATTTTGTATTTAAAACTAATGTCAATTTTTCTTACAAAACCAACTCATTTTGAAATGACAATATAAAACACCTACCAACTTTGCATATTGTAGGGTGAGTTCACCAATCTTCATAAACAAGATAGAAAGTCAAAACAAAATAGGAAACCATTATTCAAAAGTTTAAAAGAGTTTTGCATTCACAACCTTGTTTGGACTTCAAGTTGGCATTCATACATTGATTTATCTTTGTGTGTGTGTGTGCACATGCACGTGTGTGTTAGCTCAATTGTAAGAGCATTTATCATTTTAAGAGGTGGGACAATTGCCCCATTGGAAAGCATGATGAACAATTGCCTTCGATAACATCTCCCACCTTGCAAAGGTTCAATCCATGTTCATTTGCCAATAGTTTGAATTTAAAGGCATGTTTAATTAGCAAAAACAATTTAACCTAGCTCTTCCTAGGAAAATTGTTTATGCTTCTAAGCTAAATTGAAGTATTTGATTATGTACAAAGGTGTATAAAGCTTCAAGATCCCACGCCCATTTAATGTATTGGATCAAAAGTTAATTCCCTAGGGTTTGGCAATTTTCTAATAGTTTGTTGACATCTTTCAACTTGTGAAGGTTTTTTTAATCTTTAGTTTTTAAGGCCCCCATTGGACAAAACCAAATTCTTGGTGGTGTTATGTATGGATAATTGTGTGTAAAACTTAACATTTTAGGGAAAGACATGTGCCTTCATTCTTATTGTGTTGTCAAAATCTTTTTAAAATTTTGGGCATACATGGTTTAACATTCAAATAAATCATTTAACTTCATTTGGGTGCTAAAAGGGGCCATGTAATCGATATCCATGTACACCATTAATTCCATCACGAAATACTAGTTTATCATTGTGCAAAGTTTTCATAATTTTTCAAAGAGGTTAAACTTCAATGACTTTACAATGGAGTTTGCAAACACCTTATTTAAACTTTTCTTGACTATATTTGAGAATGAATTTTAATTGACCTTCATCATGTCAATATAATCTTCCATTTAAAAAATATACACATCCACACCTTAAGTTTTAAAATGCTATAAAACAATCCCCAATATAACTAATAGCTTGAATCTCATTCCTTTTAATGTCCTTATTTACACTAATTGTTTCAATTTGGTAAATCAAATTAAGTTTTAGTTAAAGTGTTATTGTTTGCTGTTAAACGACACTTACTTGAACATTTTTTCGTTACCTTTATATACTTCATGATGTGGAATTGTGACAATTTAACTTCATCAAAGTTAAATAAAATTAACCCATCATGAATGAAATCCAATTGAGTATTGTTGTCACAAGTTTCTTCTATTTTAATTTCAAATCAAATTTCATGTGCCATCCTTGATTATTAAAAAAAATTCACTAATAAGGCACCAAGTTGTTATGCCAACACTACTAGGTAAATGCACAATCAAGAGGCTCAATATTGATAGATTTACACTCCCTCTAAGTCCATACAAGACTATGTAAAATGATTCAAATGGACATGGTTGGTACTTTTAAAATATTAATATTATAATCTTTGAATAATACATGTTCAATCACTAACAAACCTTCCCAAATCTATGGGAAAACTTGTGTTCAATGTAACTGATGTTTTAATTTGGAAATTTTAAAAGGAAAACCCACAAAGTCCATATGAATAATGACCCATGTAAAGCTTTCAAATACATGGGTCAATATTCATATGGACTTTATGAAAATATCGTCAAATTTTAACCATTCAAAAGTCCTTAATTATAAAATAGTTAAGGTTTTTTAAAAAAAACTTCAACTTTGCATTGTCCAACTTATGGCTAGTGCTTCATTTTCATGCTTGTCTTTATCGTTTAATTATGGTTTGATCATACATTTCCTTTTTCTCTTTCCTTTTCTTTCAATAAATAGGCCTAAGTTTTTTAACATTATTCAAAATTTGTGTGAGGGTAATTGATTTCAAAGGATCCATGGGTTTTATTTTAGTTTCAAAAACAAAAGTTCAATTTTTGGGGGCTTATCTCCATATTGATTTGTGGAGCATCTATTTTTGGGGAACATCTTAAAAATAAAAGGAGTGTAAATTGTATTGCTTTAAAATCTGAAAATTGCTAAGGAAAAATATGAATCAAATCATGTTCTATACAACTAACATTATGCCAAAACATGGAATCCATGACTATGACATTTAACAACAAATTGTTCAAACTTAATGATGTAATCCCATGCATCATGTTTCCATTTATGCAACTTTAGGCACATGATTATGACTATCATTATGATTATAAATACATGGTTAATAGTCATTTAAAAAGAAGTGTAATTAAACTAAAGAAGTTAGGTGGTTAAGCCATATAAATTAGGTATCTAAGTAGGTAGCCTAGTTAATTAACTAGTTAACTTAATTAAAATAATTTGAGCATCTCCACCCCGCATAGCAAACATTTTTTTCACTAAATATGCAACAAGATAGTGTAAATCATATTGTGCTCTTGTATTGATGTCCATTTTGTAATGGTCACTTAAACCCCTTTAAAAGGTTTTTCTACTATTGATTTGGACAATGATTATTACTTGTCTAGATGTAAAAACATAAATGGTTTTTTAGTGTTTAAAAGGACTTTAATGACATTTGTGGGTGGGGACAATGATCATTAAATGATATTTTATTTTAAAATAAAAGAATTGTTTATAGTTTTGGGGTGGAGATGTTCTCAGTTAAGTAATTAGATTATATAATTAGGTTAGGTTAGGTACCTAAGCTGGGTTAAGTAGGTAGGTAGGTTATGAACATAGGTAGGTAGGGTAACTAAACTAAGCTACCTACTTAGGATTAAAAAAATGTTCATTGAAAAAACATATCATTTGATGAATGTGTGATGTTATCAAAGGATAAATTAAAGATACAATTTGCATAAACTTATATGGATTTGAGAAATTAAACATTTGACAATGAACATAAAATAGACGATTCTATTGTTTAAACAAAACAAAATGCAAGTTAAGTATGAACTTGACTAGAAATACAAGAATCACAACTTGTAGTGGAAAAATTGAGGAATTTTTCCCTTTAGATTTTAATTCATACCACTAGAACCTTTAAGAAGTTCATTAGTTCTTTAGAAATTTTCATTAATTAAACATTTTATGAATTTTTACTAAATATTCTTCTAGAAGTTTTTTACTAATCACATCTTTCTCTAACCTACCATTGGTAAAATTATCTAAAAGCTTTCCCCAATTATATATTTAAAAAACTTTTATCGGTTATTATTCTATAACACACCACATGTTATGATTTTAGCTTGAAGCTTGTATCAAGGCTAAAGACATGAAAAAGATGTAGGCAAAATGAATGTTTTGGGTCACAAACACACTCTCACAAGAGTGAAAGAATATGAAGGAAGTGGGTCCCAAACACTCCCAATGGAAATCACTTTGGGAGTTGGAATTTCAAAGTGTTTTGAATTTTTGGGACAAAATTACAAATGGAGAAACCTGTCCAAATTGAACATTCTTTATATCATTAGAAAGTTCTTGGAATGCGGATGTTGAAAGTGACTTCACATTCCCCATTTGAAAATTTAAAACTCAAGTAATATGACCAAAATAATGGTAGGGAGTTAAGTTAATAATTTGAATCTTAACCACTAAAACTTAGGAAACATGGTTAAAATGACCTTTGAGTTAAACATGCAATATGGCATTGCAAAAATCTTTTAAAAGATTGCAATTTTTTTTTTTTTTAAGTGCTCAAATTAAAGCTTGTATGCATGAGTTATGATCCCACAAATATGTGCTTGGAAAATTTCCATACTCCAACTTGGGAGTCTTGGAATTTAAAGCATTCCACTGTAACCCCCAAAAATCAATCACCTTATATACTAATTTAAGGAGGAGAACAGTGCCTCCTCCCAAAGGTTGAGCTATGTGGGTCACGTGAATTCAAGTTTCCCATGATTTAAATCCTAGCATCACTTAGTTTTCATTTGTATTAATCAACTAGTTATTTACTTTGTGTAGGTTAACATGTTAATGAGCTTGCACTAGCACCTTTTTCCTAGTTTAATTTTGAAACTTTCACACCCCTCTAACCCTTAAATACATGGGGTTACAAAACATGTTGTGGGTTGCATTTCACTACAAATCAAAGAATTGATTAAAAAAATACCCTTAATACCATTTAATAGGCCCATCACACAAATAATAATCTATTTATATAGTTGACATGGTTTTGGGTAGTAAATTAGTGTTGAATATATGTGATGTATATGCAATAATGATTTTTAAAATTGTTATAACATTTGAAATGAATTTGATAAAAATGGGTACAAATGGGATAATATGAGCCATTAACAACATTTGGATAATTTTTAAATAGTCTTGATTTTGTGTTGAATGAATGCCTAACAACAATGTTTATATATTTTTTACACTATTTTTTCAATATTTTAAAATCATTGGATACAAATTTCAAACGTGCTAAAAGATGTTTTATATTCATTGTATTTGGAAACCTATCCAAATGTTAAATTAAACATTAAAAATGGTGTGTCATTAATAGAACACACATTTTCAACATTAATTTAATGTACTAGACTTGCACAAAACAAAAATTGGTGAAAAAATAATAGCTCATTTGTCCATGTTTACACTTGAATAAAATATGATTTTTTTGAACACTTGTAACCAAAGCATTTAAGCACAATTTAAATAGTCTTTCCAAAAGATGAAAATGTAAGTAAAAAACTTGCTCAAATATGATTTTCAATTGGGTGGTCTTCTCAATAGATTACTTTTTTTGTTGATAAGCTTGTCCTTGTTTGGAAAGGTCATCATAAGTAATTGGAGTATGTTGTTTATGATACATAAAGTATTCCACTAAAGCATCTCCTAAGCAATAGGGGAAAAAATAAAAATCAAGTTCTAATCCACCATAGAAACCCATCAATACCTTTTGTGGGTTATTTAAAAATGTTTCAACACACTACCATTTCCTTGAAATTTGTTTTCAACCACAATGCAATTCGACATATAATGAAACTATCATTGTGCTTTTCCACCTAGAGGTTCAAATCCATAATCAATTATCAAATGTTTACCCTTGTAAATGTCCTTTAATTGTTTAGCAAAATGAAATGAAGCATGGCTATTGAAATTGTGAATTTTAACATCAAGAGTTTGATCGGCCCTCTTGTCATGATAATAATAATCTCACGAGGTTTGCAAGTAGCATCTAGATTCCACTAGCAAAACATTGTACACAAAATATATACAACAATGCATATATCTTGCATTTTCTACAAGAGCTTGCAATTTGAATGTAAAAAATGATGAAATGTGAATGATTATCACAACATATGTTATTTCATATAGGAGAAGGGTCTATCTTTAGACCCTTACAAGATTTGAGGTGCTACTCACACATTTGGTAAGTCAAGTGGCAAGTTGCAAAAATCTTAAAAGGGTTTAATGGGAGACCTTTTTCTTACGTAAATTTACATGTGTTAACAAATTTGAAGTTTGAAAAGAAACATTAAAATCATAAGAAGAAAAAGAACCATGTTCCATCTATAATAGTGGGTGTCAAACTTGTGTTTATCCTAAGGAAAATTAAAGTTAATGACATTAGTGAAAATCAACATCAATTGCCATATGTGTACAAATGATTGACCTAAAACATTAGCTAATGAGATCATCACTAATCCAAAAAATGATTTCAAGGAGTTTTATTAAAAATTAACATTAGTCTTTTGAATCATCTTGTTACACTTTTTTTACTTTTTATTTTTGACATAAGCAATAAAATAAGCATTTGATGTGTAGTAGCCTTTGGCATCAAAGTTAAGTGGAGGATGATGATCTATGTTCATTGGTTCCTTTCAAATTAGTATGGATCATATTATAAATGATGATTTCAAAGACATAAACAAAGGTTTGAAACCCGTTAATGGAGAATGGTACTATGACATGTTGGCTAGGATCCATAAGGTCCTATTCTAGATTTTGGTTGATAATTGACCTAAATTTACACTAGGAATTTTGCCTTGAGTGGTTCTTTACATGGGGGGGTAGTAGGCATGGGAGCTGCAACAAGGGCATGTGGTCTTTAACTCATAACGGTTGTATCCTCTTGAACCTTTGGGATTCATGACAAATAGTTGCTATGTAAGAATCCATACATGCTATATTTTTTCTGTTCTCTAGATGGTGAACAAACACCTTTGGGAACATTTTCTTTAAACCATTTTCACCATCCTTGGGGAGATTTTATACAAGATTCATCCATTCTGCATAATTACATTATTTACTATTGTTCACTATTCATCCAAATCTCTCCTTTTTTTCATACCAGATTCATCCAATGCTGGTAGATTTCCACAGCAGGAAGGAAAGAGCAACCATGTGTTTTCTGTCCCACAGATGTCAAAGAGCTTTTTTGCAAAAGATTTTTTTTTTTTGGTACCATTGTCATCCACCCTTAGATATTATATGATCTTCATCCATCCAGGTAACAAAACTTTTGTTTACTATTCATCCATCTGCGAAATATTTTTAAACCATCTGAGTCTAGATGTTGAAACCATCCGAGTCTAGA
>Ga0116230_10005183_pt1 | contig 12793 bp, 8 predicted proteins | sample S1TSphfallax_3_FD_88678 | JGI IMG/M metagenome (GOLD analysis project Ga0116230, IMG submission 88678) | Host-associated microbial communities from peat moss isolated from Minnesota, USA - S1T2_Fd - Sphagnum fallax MG | ecosystem: Host-associated > Plants > Peat moss > Unclassified | place: USA...
TTTAATAATAATAATAATAATAATAATAAAACCAATTCGCTAGATTTAGATCATAACTTCTAGGATTTTGCCAGAATATAACAGGGTTCCAAAAAGATTTGAAAATGAAGTGTTTTTCAAGCAGGGTTTTTTTTTTTCAAATTCCTCAGGTACGTGCACGGGCGTGGATCCCCAGCTTTAATTCGCATTAAATGGAGACTGTCCTAGGCGGACAGTACAGTTTTTTTTTTAAAACCCTGCCTAAATTTAGGTGAGCTACACAGACTCACTGTCTAAATCTGGCGAATTCTTTCTTTTTTGTCAAAGAAATATGGCGAATTTTTTGAAAGTTTTTAAAACAAAATCCATTGTAGAGGTCGCACTGGGTTTTTTTTTTGGGGTCGCCAGTGGGCAAAATTTTGCCAAAAAGACAACACTGTAAATTTGAAGGTTTTCATTCAGTCGAAGTGAGAATAAACTAAATTTAAAAAATCGTCAAATCCCTTATATTTGGTTTCCAGTGTGTAGCCAAATTTATAGAAGGATGATTAAATTTTATTTCATATTTGATTTATAGCCAAATTTGGCTAAATCTTCCTAAGAATGATCACCAAATTTTGTACGTCGGTCTGTGCATGGTTGCTACTTTGACCCCAAAAGAGAATTGCTGTGTTTTCCTTACTTTATGGATATCTCTATTAACTTATGGTTAAATAAAACTGCAGCTCCTAATGAGAAAATGTTGGAATTTTACAAAGTACTATCTCACTCCATGAGATTGCAATTTTAGCAAATTCAACTGTTAAAACTTTTTATACATAAAGTGCTCTGAAAATTTTCCTAGATTATTTGGAGGGCACCTTGTATCCATAAATACCATAGCCTATGGTCAATTTTGTCACTATAAAAAACAAATATTTTTTTTTAAAATAATGAATTTTTAGCATAATGAATTTTTAATTTTTTTTATCCATTTGAAACTAGAATTTTTAAATATTTGTCACATGTTGGATGTACATACTAAAACAACTTACTTAATGGATGTATGTGTATCTAATTGCAACCTTAACTTTGTCAAGATCAAGAATCAATTATAGTTTTTCTTAACAAGATCAACAAACATTTGGAAAGTTATCAATCAAAATAATTTGCTTATTGTTGTTTCATTTTGTATTGTTGAAATCATTTGAATGTCTTGTGCAAGATTTGGAAGAGATGAAAAGGTAGTTTTTAAACACCTATATTTTTTGATTGTTTGAAAGTGTTTTTGAGTTATGAATGCTAAGAAATTTCCTTGACATGATTTTGGTGAATGCTTTTACAAGAGCATGTGATTCAATTTGGAGTTTTTGGCAAATTTTTTGGTTGAATTCAACCTTCCAACATCTACCTTGTTATAAAATCTATTTCTTTACTTGCAACCGCAATAATATATCTATTGATAAGCATATTTCAAAAAATTACAATGAAAACAAATTATGCAAGCATGAATATTCATAATTTCATTTTTATATTGTCTTAAGCCTACCTATTCTTTAATGCATTAAAATGGTTTCACCTAGAAGTTTACAACTTACAACCTTCTTCAACCACCTACTTATTCCATTCTTGATAATGTTCATAAAATTAACATTCTTTTGGATGATTAACAAGTATAGATATGTCTTTGCCCTGGGTAGTGCAGATCTTTCCTTCTTTCCAATTGCACCAAGTCCTTGACAAGGAGATTTAAATATTCAAAATCCTAGCACACCAGACCATGATCTCCAAGTTATGTTAGAAGATTGGAAAGGAAGAACATGAAAAGGGCTTATGTCATGAAGCAAAAATGTTGGTAGCTGAAAATGAGAGGACCAATCTGCAAAAAGCCACAATGAAAATAACTAAATGCCCAATTGGAAAGCAAAATTTGTAACCTCAATTGACATTACATTCATTTGACAATCAAATATAATAAGAAAGTGATGAAGAAATAAATAATCAAAGGCCCAAGAAAAAAATAAGTACTCACACACAATGGTTTGACCCATAATTTTGGCCTTCAATTCAGATTGTAATGAAGAAACACAAAAAATAAACCAATGTTTTACATTATCTACAAACATTCCAAAAAAATCCAAGATAACACACAAGTCCATTTGACAAGCTTGCAAGATTTTCTTTAATAGAGTGATTCACATTTGATGAAACGTTCAAACCAAACATTCAAAATTCCATAAAACGACATATTGTTTTCATAATGTCACAACAATAGGTTGCAATACTTGAGTGTAGGCCAAAATTGAAAGAGGAATTTCAATCTTTATTGCAAAACATTAAAGCATTCAGGCAAGTTTTGTTAAGACCCATAGTCCAACCCATCATCCATGGTTTCTTTGAACACAAAACTCTTGAACTATTAATTGATTCATTCAAGGTTACATTACCATGGGTGAGGCATTTTATGAAAGCTACCTTAGGTTGGTCATATAAATCAGCTACCACAACAATAGCAAAACTACCACCAAATTAGGTAGATCAAGGGATAGAAATGGATTACAAGGTAACTTATCTTATAAAAACATATAACATCCCTGCAACATTAGTGAATAACAAAGATCAAATAGGTGTTCATCTCGTACCTACAAGAGGAGAAAGGACATGGGAGATGAAAAGGAAAAAAACAATCATGTCTTAGGGATTGAGGACAAAAGACAAATTATAATTGTAGTATCATCTTCAACTAATGGAAATTTCTTACCTTTGCAAATTATTTATTTAGAATCAACAATGAGATGTCTCCTTCCAAACACTACAGGAAAAGTTTCTTGTCTAATAGCAAGTTTTCATCTTATGTATTCTATTAATCATTGGTCCACACTTGAAACATGTCAACAATCTCTTGAAAGGATTTTGATTCCTTACATGAAAAGTCAAATGCATGAATTAAATTTGCTAGAAAACCAAAAGATGATTTGGTTCATTGATTGCTAGTTTGTTCATGGACTAGATGAAATCAAAATACCCATAAGTTTGTTTGGTGTTCATACCTACAAATTGTACATGGAAGCTTCAACATGTAAATGTAATCTTCCAATGGCCATTTAAGTATTCTTTCAAATAGTAATTCCATATGTGTCCACATCCTCAACCATTGAGGAGCAACTACTAAACAAAATAGTTGAATGTTGGTGATCAAACCTCACCTTTGTGCTTGGTTTTTTTATGCATGGACACAACTCAACAAAAGAAAAACCATGATATGTAAAGGTTGGGAAAAAATAGGCCTATTTCAAAGCTTCAATCTAGATTTTCAAATGGAAACATAGGGAGTGAATGCAACTAAAACATTATTTTCATAAAATCTTACCCAAGAAATAAAGATTTGTGATCCAATTGACTTTGATGATAGTGATCTAGACCTTAAAGAAGATACAAGAACTATCATGCAACAATGTTTAGAAAAAGATCTAAAGGTTGTAGTTTCAAAACCTACCCCTAGTGATATCATGAACATTTTCAAATTGAAAGACCTTGCTAGAAATAAATGAAATTCTATTGAGTTTCATTGGAATCCTTTTGTTTTAATTGTTGATTTAGAAACATGCAATTTTGTGCACGATTAAAAAAATAAAATAAAATTATACTTGAAATAATGCAAATTCACTTCAAACAATTGTTTCTCTCTTCCCTCAAATACTACCCACATTTTATAGCTTCCCCTTGACAAATGCCTACTTAAAATACACATGATTAAAAAGGTTGTGGTTTCATTATAGCATGAAAAAAGCTTTGAACACCTTTCAAGTGTTAGTATTTATTCAAAAGTTGTATTCCTTTAGCATTGTCAACCAACATTTTCATAGATTTGATATTTTTAACATGTGTTTGACCTATGTTAATTTTTACACAATTTTAATAGTACTACATGTTGTGACAAAGGCACATGAACTCAATTTGCTCATGTTTATGAGCACCATCTTCAAGACTTTGTGTAAAGTTTACATCCTAACATTATGTTTGAAACGTGTATGATGAAACATCAACATGAACGACCATGTGAGAAAATGACAAAAATGGAAAACAAAGTAAACCCATTTCAGTAAAGAATTAACTTCATCTACTTTAAACCTTTATGTGCATGTTTCTCAACATTGTGAAAAATAGAAGAGAGAAGGAAAAAATATAAATGAATTTTTTTTTTAAGGAAATAAATTTATTTTTTGTAACTTTAGAAATGTACATTACTGAACTATCTTTATTTGCACAAGATCTGTTAATTTGTTAGTGTTGTAGCAACTTGTATTATAAACCTTGCCCTTCCTTAGATATTTGAACATGACAAACACAAATTTGAACTTGAAGACAAACAAACATTTCCACAACTTGCAATGTAATACCTATTTGTTTTCTCATTTTAGGGCCACAAACCAAGGTTTGAAATCTAACTAGCTATTTCAAAGCCCATAGTTTCCACCCATCCAACACATAATAACAAAGTGCAACATAACATGACATAGACCCCACCACACACACACACACACACAAACCATTTTTTCATTACAAGTTTTCCAATAATTCTCATTTGCCATATGTACCTATAAACCTCACAAATCAAGGAGGAAAAACAAACAAACAATGACAGACCAAAAGACTAATAGACCAACAAAAAGGCAACATGTGTTATAAACCTCAAAGAAAGAGGAGCTTGAAATAGAATTATTGTTTCACATACCAAGGAACTTCTTGCAAAAATTTGTTCAATCTTGGTAACTATTGGAACCACTAACACTACTACAAAAATTGGTTTTTCAAATGGTTCAAATTGATTAATTGGATTTTTTTTACTAATGGACATGTCCATTTTGACTAAAGGCCCAAAACATGTATTTTAAAATTGATCTACTTTATTAAAGTGATTTATTTGACTACTACATCTAGTCAAGTTAGACAACCTTAGTCAAAATAGCCAATGGATTTTAGTCAAATGGGCCATTTAGTCAAATTGAACATAAAAAATTGACATCATTAATCAAAATGACCAATGTTTTTTTCTCAATGGGACATCTTAAGCCTATTACATACCTACCTCCTACCTCCCATTTATAATTTTACAACCTATCTACCTACCTGCCAACCCACCCACCTATTTAAATGTACTACCTATATACCAACTCACCCACCTACCTAAATGTAGTACCTACCTACCAACCCACTCACATAAATAGATGTAATACCTACCTACCCATCACCCACCTACCTACATACTACATACCTATTTTCCTACTTAAATGTATTATTTACCTACCTACTTACCTGCCTATCCACCCACCCAACCACATGGATGTACTACCTATCTATTTACCCACACACTTATTTACATACATACTACCTACCCATCCACTTGCTTATCTATTTACCCACCCATGCACCTACCTATTTACCCATTCACCCACCACCTACCTATTTTCATACTTCATAGTCTTGTACTGATGTGTCTAAATAAACATGCAAAATAAAATAATTGACAAAAATAAAACATCTTTTGATGGTGTGGTCCATTGGTTAAGGATTTGGTTTATCATTGGGGAGGTCAAAGGTTCAATTCCTAACATTATAGCCTATGTACATGTTTAAGGGGCTAAAGTAGGTAGGGTAGGTTAAGTTGGATATATTATGTTAGGTTAAGGTAGGTCAAATAGGATAAGGTAGGCTAGGTTAGGCTAGGTTAGGCTACCACCTACCTACATGCCTATTTACAACCTACCTACCTACATATTTGCCACAAATTGTTTTTTTGATATGAGTAGAAATTTGACCAATCAAATTGACCAATTGAAATGGTCCATACTTTGTTAGTAAAAAAAACCAATTTTTCTAATAGTGTTTTGAACTTTCATCTTGTTTTTGATGTAACACCAACTCCAATGTAGATTGCTTCGCATGATTGTTCCCATCAGTAATAATATTCTCCAAATCTTTGGCTACTACCTATGGTCATGACAATTCCCATTTGTGTTCATTTTCCCAAAAGTTGTTATCAACTATCACATGTGCATCCATGATTGCTATTGTTGCTTCTATGACAACATTAATACCTATAATGGGTGGTTACTTATTATTATTACTTCGTCCTTATTGTAGTTGCTCAACTTCATCAACGTTCATTTTTCCAAAGGAAGGAAGTGGAAGAGGTGTTAACTCTTGGAGAAAAGTATAGTCAAGGTCGTGATGTTAATATCAAATTTTTTCATTAATATGGATTTTTTGCAACACACAAATGAAAACATCACAAATTCAAAACAATCATCATTTTTTTTCTTCTTTCCCTTCCTATACTACATGTTGTTGACATTGCACCATGCAAAATTGCCAACAATTTGCATCAAAATGCTTGAGATAAACAAAAATACCAAACATAAAAACATAAGCAACATCAATAAGATTTCATTATCTACCTCGTAAAGTAGTTCAAGTCTAGTTAATTTTGTCACATTCAAATTGGTATAGAAATTAACACAATAATGCATGGGACTATTGATTTTCAACATATCCGAATTTTTGTTGTCAAACTTTCGCTTTGATGACCTGAAAGCCTTCTTCACTACTTGAAACCATGTTGCGGTTTTGTTTGGTTTCCCCATTGCTACCTAATTTATAACACCACCTCTTGTTCCCACTTTCACATGTATAAGCTGAAGAAGGAAAAACACATAACACATGTTGCATGTGTGAAGAAGAATAGCACTTAAACACCCATCAGAAGCCATGGAGAAGAAGGGTGTTTCCATGGTATGATGTACATATTGTGTCAAAATTAGAAATACATATAATATCAAAAATGGTAACACGTAAAATTTCACCCGGAAGAAGATTTTACCATTCAAAAAATCATAATCATCAACATTGTAATAACATAATGTACTATCAAATATTTTGTAACATATAATATAAACTTCTTGACTTTATGACAAATTGAAATTTTTGATGTGGAAGATTATTCATTATGGTGGTTTCTTTGTATGTGCAAAGTTTCATGAACAAATTTCCATCAAAAATAATATTTTTTTATCATTTTCTCACATTACATTGTTTATGACACATAATTGTAAATTAAAAATCACTCCAATTGACTATTGAATTGTTGTTATGTGCACCAATTATTTCAAACATTATAACAATTTACAATGTTATCCACCTTTAATTGCACATTTCCATCAAATAACCTTTTTCCAAATATTTATAAAGACACATAAAAAATGTGTTGCAATGAAAAATGTCAAATTGTGATTTTTTTTGTTTACATTATACCATGGAAACATCCAAAAACCATCATGTGTTATTGTGGAAGAACATTTTACAAACACTCAAAAATGAATCAATGAATGCCTTGGATAATCAATCCCCACTTGCATATTATTTTAGAATACTTGGAAAAATGCAACATTTGAAAGAAGTGGAAGAAAATTTTGCAACCAGCAACATGATCTTAAAAAATTAAAAGTAAGACTTCCAAACAACAACATGATTTGAAAGAATCAGGAGAAAGACTTGTAAGCAATAGGTTTTAAAAGAACCAATAGAAAGACTTGCAACCAACAACATGATTTAAAAGAATTGGGGAAAAACATTTCAAACAACAATAGGATTTGAATGAAAGTTTGGTAGTTCAATACTTGCAATAGTAATCGATACCAAAATAACAAGGAAGTAGACATGCAAGAAGTGATGCATGAACAAGATGTTTGAACTTTCTTAGTGTTTTCTTGTTACCTCTTACCTAAAGTTAATGCTTGTATTTCAAAAGCTCAATGATGGCTCCCAAGAAGATCAAAGATTTTCAAGTTCAAAATGCTAGTTGTTTTTTCCTTATCAAATCAATGACAAACATTGTAATCATATCATCGCAAGCCCATTGACATTTGATTCAACACCTTCATAGTTGACACTTCCCTAGCTCCAACACCTTTGTAGTTGACACTTCTATAGTTGTGACAACTCTATAGCTGCAACACCTTTGCAAATTGACACTTTTGTAATTATGACACTTTCGTAGTTGTAACACCTTCACAATTGACATTTTTGTAGTTGCAACATCTTTGCATTTACAACACCTCCATAGTTGCAACACCTTTGCACCTACCACCTCCAAAGTTCCAACACCTCCCCAACTAACACCTTTGCAATTACAACATTGTCATAGTTGCAACTCTTTTGTAATTGTAACTTTTCTACATCTACAACTCCTCTATAGTTACAACTCATGTGCTATTATAACTACTCTCGCAATTTTTAAAAATGATTTGATGTGTTGTTGCGCATGGTGGTGAAAAAAGGAAGATCTTAAAACAAAAAAAATAAATTGTGTAAGAACAATTTTTTTTTGTAGTAAATGAAGTTCTCTCAAGAGCTCTCACAAAAACACACTTTTTTCGTGCTTTTGGAACATTAACTAGAGTCATAGATTGATCCCCATTACTTTTGTGTTGAATAATGGCTTGTAGAAAAAGTTTTCAAAATTTTTGTGATTAGTAGTTTAAAATAATTTTTATTTTTGACATTTTCTAGTGTATATTTTACGAAATTCCATTTTAGGCTTTTAAGGATTATTTAATGATGAAATTGACCATAGGCTATAGTAACCATCATCTTTTCGACAAAGGATTTTACACCTACTTTTATAAGTGTGAGATTCCCCACTCTTGATGAATAGGTGTAATAAAAAGTAGTTATCATGAGAAGGAAAGAAAGAAAGAGCAAAAGAAAAAAAAGGAGGCCTTTATAAAAAAAGAACCTTAAACCGCTCATGGGTGGGGTCCTTTGCAGATTAAAAAAAACCATTTTTAAAAAACAATGAAATTCAAATCATTCAAAGACAAAGTTGTCATGATCAACTCGACCAAATTGACACCAAAGAAATGTTACAATATGTAATTACATGATTTCAATACTTTTCAAAATATAATTTGGAAAAAAAAAGACTTTAGAATAAATATTGTTCCTTTTTAAAACATTAAAAAAAATACATGAAATATAAACCACAAAAATAAAATCTAAACATTATAGAAAATAAGATTCCCTCAAAAGTGTCTTTTTTTTAGTTCTTAAAATTTGTTCAATCTTCATTTGTTTATTTCAAAAAAAATATATGCCATTTTTTAATGGTTGTATCACATATTGGGTCCTTACTAAATGAAATCATAATTCAACAACTATTCCCAAAAATAACTATTCACATGATTTGAATGAATGAAGATTGATATCTCATAAATGAATATGCAATTGAAATACAACCCTTGACAACAATGCAAACATAGGTTAAGTCAATGTACACAAATGTATATCTACAAAATATGATTAAACTCATGGTTTTCTTTTTCAATTTTGTGATGTAATTGAAGTTGCAATCATCCATAAGGTGATTTAGCCATATTTGGTTACATACTAGATATGAAAGTAAGAAAAATAAATAAAATTTCTATATTCTTGACTACATACTAGAACTTATCATAAATAATTTATGATTCAAAATTTGTTCTTGAAATCTAGCAAATTTGGGCAATTTTTTTCATGAAAAGTCTTCTTTATGGTTCAAATTTAGATTTTCAGGTCAAAATTTGGCAAAATTGCCCCCTAAAAAAAACATTGATTAAAATTCAATGGATTATTAACTCCATAAAAAAAAGCTTGTAAATGCCACACTTGAATGTTGTTGTTATAAATAGTTATGTGCTAATTGTGTAGAATAAAAACTAACCGATCATCAGTGGTAATGCAAAGTAACACAAGGCTTAAGTACATTTTGGAAAAATGACTTTATGTTTTATAAGTCATCCTTTGGAAGACAATTCCAAATTGGAAAATTTTAGATAATTCCAAGTAAAGAGGAATGGAAGGTCTCTTTTTGGATTTATGTTCATTTAAAGTTTTATTTTTCCAACACCATGGTCATAAGTAGATAATTTTCAATACTTTATGTACCAATTTGCATCCCATTTCTCTTCAATTGAATATATTTAAATGGAACTATTAATATTTACTATTTCAATATTTATTTAATGAATATTGATATCCAATATTTCATGATTATTTTTCACATTTGTTTATCAAAGAACATGGGACCTTCACTTATGTCATTATTGCCAAAACCATTAATAATTGCATTTTGAATAGCTAGATGTTAAAAGACACACGGATTGTTAATTGACATGTGATGTTTCTTACATATAAATTTATGAAACATCATGTAAAATTATGAACATTCCAAACACATCTTTACATGTCAAATTTCATTACCATTTCCACAAACAACTATTTATTCATGTGATTGTTACGATAATCCTTATGAGATAGCGAACATTAATGAACAAATCACCCCATGTCAAATTTAGTTGTTATTTCAAAAACCACCTATTCGTGTAACGAATGTGGTAATCCTTGTGCAACAAATTTCATTAATGCACAAATCATTTCATGTCAAATTTAATTATCATATAAAAAATGATTACATATTTATGTGATATTCCTTGTGAAATAAAGATGATTAATGATCAAAATCACCCCATGTTAAATTTTGTTGCCACAAGATCTATAGGTTATGGTCATTATTTTGCATACTAATGATAAACAACATGCATTATCTTCACTTGAGAACAAACCCTAATCTTTCAAACCATTAAACAACTTAAAACTTACAAAAGGCATAAAAATTCCCTCAAAAATTTAATTAAAAAAATCCTTCTTTTCATTTTAATTAAAATAAATAAATATTGCTAACCAATACACATTATGCATTAAATGGGCCAAAGTGGAGGCGATTGGATGGAAATTGTGTTGGTAGAACTGATTGCAAGAAATGTTTTCCTTAAATTCAAGTGCAATGAACCTTTTAGTCTTATTAATACCCTTTCCAAATTGAAAGAAAATATGGTCAAACATCGCAAATTTGGATGAATTATTGTGGATAGACGTGTCCGTTAGGTATTAGCAGGAGTAGGTGTTGTTGTATGTTGATTTTGCGGGTAGGTAGTTCTTGTCCAAATTGATGCAATTGTACCAAACTTTGTCAAATATGAACTTTAGAGTGGATTTTACACTTGGTTGTGGGCCATTATTAAATCCATCACATGTAAAATAATGTGCAAGTTATTTTCCTATCACCAATCGTGAACATGAAGAAATATTGGATGATTGTGAGGATCAAATAATTGTCATCCCATAAGGCAATTATTGTGATGGTTAATCAAAACCAATCATATTTCTTTTAATCGCTTTAGACAGGAAAAAGCTAAAAAAATAAAATAAAAATTATTATAAAAAATTATTTAAAAAAAAAAAAAACCAACAAAACTTTTGGAGAGATTATTGAATTTAGGGTTTTATTTTTCAGTTTCTTAAGGTAGCATTAATTGGCAAGAATCTCAACCAAGATAAAGCATTTATTGGCAACACAATTTTAGAATAGTGGCGATATCAGATATACTGACTGCCCCAAAACTATAAACTGCATTGAGCGAAGTTTTCTCAAGTTTTTTTTCTCAAAAATTTTCAGCTTTTTTGCCAAAAAAAAGAAGAAGAAAAAGCAAGGAAATCCTTAACATTTTATTTCTATTTTATTTTCATGTTTTCCAATATGAGAAAATTCGCCACAAAAAAGAAACCCCTGATTTAATTTGTATATCTGTGCATATTTACAAGTCCAAACTTCAAACTGAATATCATAATATTTAAAACTTGAACTACATCCTAATTACAGTTTAAAAAACCATCAAATTTCGAAAAATAATAGTGCCAAATTAAAAATTAAAAGTTAAAAAAGAAGTGATTTTGTAGGTTGTCAATCGCCAAAAGTGAGAAAAAATAATTAAAATCGCCAATTTGTCACATTTGGTTTTGAGTGTGGAGCCAAAGATATAGAAGGATGATTAAAGTTCTGTACGTCATATGTGGTTTGTAGCCAGATTTGGCTAAATCTTCCCGTGGATGATCGCCACATTTTTCACATTTTCTTATGGATGATCGCCATTTTTTCCACATAAAAAAATTTCTTAAAGAAAATAGTGATGCTGGCTACTGACGCAACGTCAGAAAATTGGAAAAAAAAGAAAAAGAAAAAAAAACTGGAGCACTGGGTGTCGTGGGTTTTGGGGATGCAAGAGAGGACAGACATCAAGTGAGGAATTGTGGACTTGGGAATTCTGGGAAATTTTTGTTGTTGTTGTTGTTGTTGTTGTGGTGATCTGCTTTGGGAGTGAATACGTCTGGCGTTTTTTGTGCTGGGGACAAACAAGAGGTGTAAATAGATTTGGAAGGAAGAAAAAAGGAAGAAGAACAGTTGAGGAAAGAAATCGGAAGAAGAAAAAGAAGAAGGATGTGCATAGCATTTTGGGTGCTGGATGCACATCCAGTGTACAAATTCCTGCTAGCTCTCAACCGTGATGAGTTCCATTCGCGTCCCACCCTCCCTGTGCACCGTTGGCCTGGCCAGGTATCATCATTTCTTCTCGCTCCATATCCTCTGCCTTCTTATAAACCAACACACCATGCGCAGAATTTGCTTTTCTTTCCAATCATTCATATTTCTGATTGTTGAGCAAAAGCCCATTGTAGATCACGCAACCCTAAGTTTTGTTTCATGGAACCCTAAGGTTTGTTTCATGGATCATGCTAACCCTAATGTTTGCTGCATGAACTACAATGGCTTTTCTACAGTCTGTCTGTAAGTGTATTTTGGATCCAAGAAAATGAGTATAGTAGAAATTTTTCGGGGTATGTAGAGGTTTTAAAGTCTCTAATGTCACAGAAAGTTTGACTAGGGATTAGAAGGATTCAGAAA
>Ga0116230_10005184_pt1 | contig 12793 bp, 9 predicted proteins | sample S1TSphfallax_3_FD_88678 | JGI IMG/M metagenome (GOLD analysis project Ga0116230, IMG submission 88678) | Host-associated microbial communities from peat moss isolated from Minnesota, USA - S1T2_Fd - Sphagnum fallax MG | ecosystem: Host-associated > Plants > Peat moss > Unclassified | place: USA...
ATGGCCGATCTCCACAGCCTCATTGACCGCCACATCCGCCCCGAAATCGTCGGCGGTCACCACCAGACGTCGCGCCGGTGTCGCCCCCGCATCAGACATCGGGGGGCGCAAAGTCACGCGGCGGCCGTGCGGCGCTCCTTGAGGAAGTCGAAGAACTCCACCCCCTCGCGCAGACGCCGCTTCATCATGTCGGGGCTGCGGACCATCTCGGCGACGATCGCGCCGATCTTACCTGGGCGGAAATAGAACGATCGATAAAAGGACTCGACGCTGTCGAAGATCTCGCCGTGCGAGAGGTGAGGATAGTGGAGCGGAGCGATCTGGATCCCGTGCTCATCCACGAGCTCGGCATTCTCCGCGTCCAGCCAGCCGTTCTTCACCGCCTGATCGAAAAGGAATGTGCCGGGATAGGGGGCGGCGAGGGAGACCTGAATGGTGTGGGGATTGATCTTGGCCGCCCACTTCATGGTCTTGTCCAGGGTCTCCCGGGTCTCGCCGGGCAGGCCGACAATGAACGTGCCATGGATGGCGATACCGAGCGCGTGACAGTCGCGGGTGAACTGTTCGGCCACCTCCACGCGCATGCCCTTCTTGATATTATGAAGGATCTGCTGATCCCCGCTCTCATAGCCGACGAGAAGGAGGCGCAAACCGCCCTCTTTCAGAACCTTCAGGCTCTCATAGGGCACATTGGCCTTGGCGTTGCAGGACCACACCACGCCCATCTTGCCCAGCTCCTTAGCAATGGCCTCGGCCCTCGGCAGATCATCGGTGAAGGTGTCATCGTCGAAGAAGAATTCCTTAACCTGCGGGAAGGCCTTCTTGGCCCAGGCGATCTCCTCCACCACGTGAGCGACGCTGCGAGTGCGATAACGATGGCCGCCCACGGTCTGGGGCCAGAGGCAGAAGGTGCAGCGGGATTTGCAGCCGCGGCCGGTATAGATCGAGATGTAGGGATGCTTGAGATAGCCGATGAAATAGTTCTCGATCTTCAGATCACGCTGATAGACTGGGGTAACAAAGGGCAGGCTATCCATGTTCTCAATCATGGCGCGATCAGGATTGTGAACGATCACCCCTTGAGAGTTTCGCCAGCTAAGGCCCGCGATCTCGCCCCAGGGCTTGTCGTCGGCCACGTCCTTGATGGTGAAGTCGAACTCATTTCGGGCCACGAAATCGATAACGGGCGCGCGCTGCAGGCTCTGATCAGAATCCACCGCGACCTTAGCCCCAATGAAGCCCGCCTTGAGGTTTGGATTGACGGCCTTGAGGGCCTCAATGGTCTTGACGTCGGAGGCGAAGGAGGGCGTCGAGGTGTGGGCGACCACCAGATCGAAATCCTTGGCCAGGGGCAGGATATCTTCCAGGGACTGCCGGTGCGGCGGGGCGTCGATCAGCTTGCTGTTCTCCACCAGGGCGGCGGGCTGGGCCAGCCAGGTGGGATACCAGAATGACTTTATTTCGCGCTTGGCCTGGTAACGCGAGCCCGCGCCGCCATCAAAGCCATCGAAGGATGGAGCCTGGAGAAAGAGGGTGCGAAGCATGATGAGAACTCTTCTATCCGCGCGATGAACTGTGAAAAAGCACGCCGTCCGGCCCGACGCGAAAGCGACGACCTTGCCAGCCCACGGTGTTAACCGCAAAACTGGCCAAGAAGACGGCAAATGACATGATGTCCAGAATGGGCATCAACCACCAAGGTCCCGCCCTCGCGCCCGTGGCCGCGTCAATGCAAACCTTCAGGCACAGCCGAGACACCAAACTAGCAAGAATCAGCACTCCGGACCAGAGCGGAAATCCCGCCGCCGCCGCCGCCAAGAGGGCGAGGGCCGCCGGATAGGTCACCAGGCTACCCGCGAATCCAATCGGATCTATCAGCCGTACGGTGCGGTTCCAACGCAGCTGGTGGCCGATCAGCTCACGCCCGGAGGTCTCGGCGCAGTGATGAGCGACAACCATGCTGGGAATGGCGATGTGATAGCCGCGCGCCCTGACCGCCCGGCCGATTTCGTAGTCATCCGCCAGGTGATCGGCAAAGGCCGCGAAGCCGCCGATTTCATCAAGAACGCCTTTTGTAATGGCGATTGTCGCGCCAAAACAGGGCTCGGCGAGGCCAAGCGCCCGGCCCATCACCACGCTGGGGAGGAACTGATAGTCGATCCCCATCGCCGAAAGGCGCGCCCAGAGCGATCCGTTGGACTGGCCCACATAGAGACAGCTTACGGCCCCGATCGCTGGCTCGCCCATGGCGCCGACCACACGCCGCAGATAATCAGTCTCGACCACGATGTCAGCGTCGGAGACGATCAAAAGGTCGTGCCGTGCGTGCGGGGCGATATTGATCAGATTTGAGGCCTTGCGGTTGGCGCCGTGAAGGCGCGGGTCAATGATCAGGCTGATATCCGCCTCGGGCATCTCGGCGCGAAGCTTTTCCACAACCGCCACGGCGGCGTCCTCGCCATGGTGCACACCGAAGACGATCTGAACCTCGCCAGGGTAATCCTGTCGGCAAAATCGCCCGAGGGCGTCCGCCAAGCCGTGGTGGTCGCCGTGCAGAGGCTTGAGGATGCTTAGGGACGGATAACCTCCGCCCATTATCGGCGGACGGGCAAAAAACCTGAGACTCGCCAATGCGGCCACAAGATTATAGGCCACGCCGGCCGCGGCCAGGACGGCCAGAAGCCATTCCAGGCCCTCCCTGAAGACCGTCAAGAAACCGCACCTATCTTCATCTGGAGTCCGCCGCCGAACGCCCCCCCGGGCGTTGGTGTGAGACATAGGCCATTAGGGATTGAAATGAACCCCCGCGTTTTTGGGGCCAGAGACGCAATCCGGCAATTTTGGCGCCCAGACCATCAAGCGGCGGCGAGCATTCCAGCCAGACGCCCAGCGATCAGATCTTGCGCCTCGCCCATGATCCGGTCGATCAACTCCTGGCAGGTGGGCACATCGTGGATAAGGCCCGCCACCATGCCGCAGGACCAGGCGCCGGCGTCCATTTCACCGCGCTGCATGATCGCCGGATAGACCCCGGCGACCTCGCTGATGATGTCCTCGAATTTCATGGCGGCCCCGAGGGACTTCTCTTTTTCGAGCAGGCGCTCGACGCCCGCATTCACCAGCACGCGCTCGGTATTGCGCAGGGGACGCATGACGAGACGCGTATCAAGTTCCGACGCCGCCACCAGGGCCTGTTTGACGTTCTCATGTATGGGCGCCTCGCGCGTCGCCATGAACCGCGTCCCCATGTTCATCCCCTCGGCGCCAAGGGCCAATGCCGCCACGAGGGAGCGACCGTCCGCCATGCCGCCCGAGGCCACGAAAGGAATCTCAAGCTCCTCCGCCGCGCGGGGGAGAAGAATGAAGTTCGGCACATCATCCTCGCCGGGATGGCCGCCGCACTCAAAGCCGTCCACGCTAATCGCGTCACAGCCGATGGACTGTGCCTTGAGGGCATGCCGCACGGAGGTGCACTTGTGGATCACCTTAACGCCGGCCTCTTTCAGCTGGGGAATCCAACGCTGGGGATTGTTGCCGGCGGTCTCCACGATCTTCACGCCGCCCTCGATGATCGCCTGGACATAACCCGGATAGTCCGGCGGGGTGACCGAGGGCAGGAATGTCAGGTTCACGCCGAACGGCTTGGCCGTCATGGCGCGGCAACGGGCGATCTCAGCCGCAAGATTTTCCGGCGTCCGCTGTGTCAGACCGGTAATCACGCCCAATCCGCCCGCATTCGACACCGCGGCCGCCAACTCGGCCAGACCGACAAAGTGCATGCCCCCCTGAATAATCGGATGAGCAATACCAAAGAGTTCGGTAATGCGGGTTTTCATGAGGCGCTCCTCCTGGCGTTTTCTTTTCAATTGTGACCCCGATGGGCGACATGGCAAGGCCGGAACTCATGGACCGTGGGGAGTCACGAAGACGTTGGATTCGACGCGAATTGCTAAAAATATTAAACCTGTTTTAAATGCCTAAGGAGAAAACTTAGCCCTATGATTCCGTCAAATCCAGGCGCGGCTCTTCAGGGACGAAAGTTTGGGTGCGGGGTCTATCTTATCATTATCGATAAATGTCTTTGTAAGGCGAGGCCTATCGCGTGGCTCCGGCCGGGGTGGGCCTTCCGAGCCTTGATGGGGGGCGCGATTTCATGAGCCAGGAAGAGTATCGTTCAGACATAGACGCCGCGGAAACGCCGGTCGCCAGCGTCAGCAATGTCAATTATCTTGAGGTTCTGGTCCTCGCGGAGCGCCTGCACCGCCAATTCCTGGAAGTGATTCAGCTTGAGCTCGACACCCTCGGCGTGCGGGATATCAACAATGTCAGAGCCTTGATCCTGCTCAATATCGATGATGCGGAAATGACAGCCAGCGAGCTGTTATGGCGGGGCTGTTATCTCGGCTCCAATGTCTCCTACAACCTCCAGAAGCTGACGGAGTCGGGCTATGTGGTTCAGGAGCGGTCATCACATGACAAGCGGGTTGTTATCGTGCGCAACTCAGACAAGGGCCTCGAGCTCTGCGCCCTGTTGAAGGCGATGAACGCGCGTCATCTGGAGGCTCTGGCCAAGGCCAACTTCCGCGACGAAGATCTGAACGTCTGTCGCTCCACCTTGCGTACCCTGCAGCAGTTCTGGAGTCGCACCATCCAACCCGCGCGCCTTGGCATGGATCCGCGTTTCGGCTGACACACCTCTTCGCCGGGCGCCCGAGGGATCACTCCACGAGCATCGCCACAGCGCTGGACCCGATCGGCCTGACCCCATCGGAGGCGCAGCTATTGGTGAAATGGGCGCCCGAGGAAAACGTCACATTATAGGCGACCAGCTGGGTGCAACTGGACCCGTTCGAGGCGTCGTTGGTAAAATTCACGGCCTGGGTGGGAAAATAAAGGGCGCCATTGACCACCATTGTTCCGCCGCCGCCGACATAGGAGGTCAAAGGGTTTCCGCTGATTGGCGAATTGGGGTCCGCCCACATGGCGATTCCCGCCGTTGGACCTGTGGTTGGCGCGGTGAGATTAAGGTTGGCCCCGCCCTGGATGTTGGCGGTGGCGTAACCGGCCGAGGCGTTGCCGGTGAGGACGATCGTCACGCCGCTCGCGTTAACCGTGGTCCCGCCTGACATGTTAAACTGGCCCCCAACAATATAGTAGACACCGGGACTCATATCGACGGTGACGCCGTTGGTGACGGTGAAACCACCGCAAAAGACACCCGGCGAAATGTGATAGGTCGTGCCGCCCGAGCCATAGGTCGTGGCGGTGCTGTTCGGGCAGGTCATGTTGGTTGAGCCCTCGACGGTGGAGATCGAAAGGCTGGCATAGGGGTCGGCGATGGCGGCGGCGCCCACGGACTTGGTTCCGCTGATGGTCACGGTGGACCCGCCCGTGGCGCAATAATTGCCGACCACCGACAGATTCTGGGCGAGGATCTGAACGCCGCCGGTGGCGTCGATGGCGCAGGAGCCGGGCCCGTTATCGGCGATCCCGCAGCTCGAGAGGTCCACCGTAGCCGCGCCGCTCAGATTGAAATTCACGTTGAGCGCGCCTGGGGTGGAGTTCAGAATCTCAACACAGTATTTGCCCGTGGCGCCGGGCACGGCGACTGACCGCGCTTTTATTGAAGCGGATGTGAGTTCGAGCGCTGAAAAGGCCAGGGGCTCGGACTTTGTAATCAGAACCTCGAAGGCATTATTCGTCCCGCTCGTGTAGTTCCCGCTTGTGGGCGGGGTATTCACGGTGACCGTGACGCCGTTCTGGCCATTGACGAAGCCATATTGCGCGGCCACCGCCTGGGCCGTGGACTGGGCATAGGCGACCGACGGGGACGCGCTGTTCATGTAGTCGACAGCGGCGCTGTAGGCCGCGGCGTCGGCCGCGCCCTGGGCCGCGCGGCGGTCCGAATACCAGAGGCCCACATCGACGGCGAGGCCGCTGGCTCCCAACATGAGCGACAGGCAAAGGCCGACAAGGACCGCGCTGACGCCGGCCCGGTCATTCGCAAAGCGCCTAAGAAGATCTTTTGTCCAAGCCATGATGGACCACACCCGCCAGAGTTAGCCTGAGCCAGCGAGCTCAGGACCAAGCTTCACCACGGGCACTTAGGTAACAAAAATCAACAATTCGCCTAACAAAAATCAACAATTCGCCCCGCGCGATCTGTTTTCAATTGAGACGTCTATTGATTAAATTACGTATGAATTAGATACGTTTATTAATTTCATATGATCTGATCTGAAATTCAGATTTTTTGGGAATTTTAATCAAATACAATTCTTGTGTTCAAGCCGATATCTGATTCGACAAGCCGAACATCTGGGATTATTGAATTTGTATGCGATCACCGCGTCTTCGCGCGGCGGGGGGCGGGCGGTAAAAGCTTACGCCCGCCTTATTCCACGATCTGGGGCGTGGCCTGGCCGCCGATGGGTCTGGAGCCAGCCGCGGTGCAGCCCGTGTCTGAGAATGTGCCGCTGCCGCTGAAGGTCACGTCATAGGCGATAAGCTGAAGGCAGCTGGAGTTGTTTGAGGCGCCATTGGAAAAACTGACCTGCTGCGTGGGAAAATAAAGCGCGCCTGTAACATTGAAATTTGCGCCGCCGGCGAGGGTCGTATTACTGGTTGTCGGGCTGTTGCTATCAGCCCACATGGCGATGCCGGCAGTGGAACCGGTTGTCGGCGCTGTGATATTGAACGTTACGCCATTGGCGATATCGGCTGTGGCATAGTTACTTCCGCTTCCCGTCAAGATGATCGTCACGCCGTTAGCCGTCGTCGTCGTGCCGCCACCCAGTGTAAACGAACCGCCCACGACGTAATACACACCAGGGCTCATGGTGACTGACGCGCTATTGCCGACGTTGATCCCACCACAATACACCCCGGGGGAGAGCGTATTGCTACCACTTTGATAAGAGGCGTTTGTGTGGTTGCAGGTGCTGGTATTCGTACTGGTCGAGGCTTCGACGGAGGACAGCGAGATGCTGGCATAGGGATCGGCGACCGCCGCCGCGCCCGTCGTTTTCGTACCCGTGACATTCACCGAGGCGCCGTTGCTGGTGCAATAGTTCCCCACAACGGAGAGGGATTTCATTGTAAGATCGGCGCCGCCGGACAGGGTCATGGCGCATGATCCCGGCCCGTTATCGGCGATGCCACATTTTGGCATATTGATCGTCGCGCCATTGCTGGCATTGAGATTGACGTTGCTGGCGCCGGCCGTGGTGTTCAAGATTTCCATGCAATACTCGCCCGCGGTCGCCGGGATCGCCACCGCTCGCGCCTTGATCGAGGCCGACTTGATGAAGAGAGACGAGAAGAACAGGGTCTCCGGTTTGGTGATGATGACCTCGAAGGCGTAGTATGATGCGGCGGTGTAGTTGCCACTCGCCGGCGGTGAATTCACCGTGACCGTCACCCCATTCGTCCCGTTGGTGAAACCATATTGGGCCGCGACAGCCCGGGCGGACGCCGTGCTAAAAGCCACGGAGGGCGAAGTGCTATTCGTATAGTCCACGGCCGCGGTATAGGCGGCGGCGTCCGCGGCGCCCTGGGCGTCGCGCCGGTCGGCGTACCAGAGGCCCACATCCACCGCGAGACCGGCCCCGCCGAGCATGGCCGACAGGCAGAGGCCCACCAGAATCGCGCTCACGCCATCACGATCGTCGGTGAACCGGGCGCAAAAGCGAAGGAAGCGTTTCATGGCGCGCCCGTGAAAGCGGGGGTCATGAACGCGTGGAATTCGACCGCGGTTGTTCCCCGACGGTCGCGGACGGACGGGCGTGGAGGTGTCGCCTGGAACTGATGGGTCAACGAAGCCATCACCGCGCCCTATTCGACGATCTGGGGCTTGGCTTGGCCGCCGATAGGTCTTGCGCCGGCGGCGGTGCAGCCGGTGTCTGAGAACTTGCCGCTACCGCTGAAAGTCACATCATAGGCAATAAGCTGGACGCAACTGGAGGCATTCGACGCGCCATTGGAAAAACTGACCTGCTGCGTTGGGAAGTAAAGCGCGCCGGTAACATTCATCGTTGCGCCACCGGCGAGGGTCGCGGTGTCTGTTGTCGGGCTGTTGCTATCAGCCCACATGGCGATGCCCGCGGTGGAACCCGTGGTCGGCGCTGTGAGATTGAACGTGGCGCCCTGGGCGATATTGGCTTGGGCATAGTTAGAGCCGCTGCCGGTCAGGATAATCGTCACGCCGTTAGCGGTGGCCGTCGTGGCGCCGCCGAGTGTAAAATAGCCCCCCACCACATAGTAGACGCCAGGACTCATCGTAATTGATGCTGAATTGTAGACACCAATCCCACCGCAATAGACCCCGGGACTGAGGGGATTACTACCGCTGTTGTAGGTCGCGTTCGTGTGGTCGCAGTTGCTGATATTCGTACTCGTCGAGGATTCGACAGAGGATAGCGAGAGACTGGCATAGGGATTGGCGACCGCCGAAGCGCCCGTCGTTTTCGTACCGGAGACATTCACGGTGGCGCCGTTACTCGTGCAATAGTTTCCGACCACGGAAAGCGATTGCATCGTCAGATCAGCCCCCCCCGACAGGGTCATGGCGCAGGATCCCGGGCCGTTATCGGCGATACCACATTTGGGCATATCGATCGTTGAGCCGTTGCTGGCATTGAGGTTGACGTTGCTGGCGCCGGCCGTTGTGTTCAAGAGCTCCATGCAGAACTCACCACTCGTCGCCGGAATCGCGACCGCCCGGGCCTTGATGGAGGCCGACTTGATGAAGAGAGACGAGAAGAAAAGCGTCTCGGGTTTCGTAATGATCACCTCGAAGCCGTAGTACGACGTTGCGGTGTAGGAGCCGCTCGCCGGCGGTGAATTGACCGCGACCGTGACTCCGTTTGTCCCGTTGGTGAAACCGTACTGGGCGGCGACGGCCCGAGCTGACGCCGTGCTGAACGTGACCGAGGGTGAGGCGCCATTTGTATAGTCCACGGCCGCGGTATAGGCGGCGGCGTCCGCGGCGCCCTGAGCTTCGCGTCGGTCGGCGTACCAAAGCCCCACATCCACCGCGAGACCGGCGCCTCCAAGCATGGCCGACAGGCACAGACCCACCAGAACGGCGCTGACGCCGGTGCTGTCATCGGTGAAACGGGCGCCAAAGCGAAAGAAGCGTTTCATGGCGCCCAGACGAGCGGAGGTCATGACCGCGTGACGCCAGAGCTAAGCGATCCGGTCATGTTGGGAAACATGTCGTGGCGGTGATGGTGGGGGTGTAGGGAAACAAGCCCGAGACGAAGAACTTATATTGGTATGACGCCGAAACCTGATAACCGCAGGTCGCCGCGGGCGTGACGGTAAAGGTGGATGTGGGAAAGTTGAGCTGCGGGGACGCGTTGGCCGCAAAGGTCTGAACCGCAGTGGTCGTTGCACAGTTTCCATCAGGATTGATCAGGCCGCAGCGCGCGCCTTCTTCGACGGAATAGTTCAACGCTTCGATCGTCCAGAGAAAACGCCCGAATTCGATCGCGCCGAGAATGAGGCTGAAAAGCACCGGCGCCAGCAAGGCGAACTCAATCGCCGTCGTTCCCCGATTGTCTCGGACGAATGGACGCGCAGGTTTCACCCAGATCTGGCGGGTCAACAACGCGATCATTGCCGTCACTGATAGCGAATTTCGGCGCTGGCCGTGATGGTGGTGGGGAGAACCAGCTTCGACCAGGGGGCAACAGGGGTGAAGGTCGCCTTGGCGTTGATCGACGCATAGGTTCCGGGCGGATCGCCCGAGGAGCAGGTGGTTTGGCTGGTGGTCACCAGCACATTGTTCGTGACGCAGGCCTGGATGCCACAAACCGGGGTCGGGCTCGCCGAGACCGTCAAACCCGGCGTGGCGGACGTCACCGCCGTCGAGATGCCGCTCGCCGTGCAGTTTGAGGGATTGGCGTAGACATATTGCGCACCGGCATGGGCCGCGGCGCGCACCTGCATGGAAGTATAGGTCATCTGCCCCACGTCGAAGATTCCCATCAGCAAAAACACAAGGGTCGGCGCCATCATGGCGAACTCGATCGCGGCCACGCCGCCGCGGTCGTTCACGAACGAATCCAACAGCCGGATCCGCAACCACAAGAGCGAGCCCGTAACTGTTGAATAAAATTTGTATCTATTGCTCGGCATTAGTCTTTCGTAAACAGAGCTTTAGCGGTCTTCTAAACAGAATTCACCCTTAGAGCGCTACGTTTTCTGGTCGACAACGTTAAAATTCGTAACAGTCCTGAAATGCGCGCGACTGATATCATGATTGTTCAAGTTGGCGGCGCTGGAATGTTCGTGTCCGCATTGCGGAGCCGGTATCCGTGAGCGCCGTTACTGCGAATACCGGCCTTAGCTGTCAGCCGCCATGAGGGCTCCCGGGAGGCGGATCCGCTGCCTCATGGCATTCCCCGCGTCAAAACATGAAGGGGAGGTTTGACCTGCGACCACGTGCCGCACGACCCCTTACGCTTCGTGATCGTGGTAATGCTGGTAGCGCTGGCGCCCTTTGCGGCGGGTATCGATCATCATTTTGCCAGCGCTCAGAGCGCCCCAACAAAGGGGGAGCTTGGCCAGCCTCTAGGCGCGGCCCGGCAGCAATTCTAGAACCGCCTGCGCGGCGCCGCTTTTGGCGTAGCAGCCGCGCTTGAGACGGTCAGCGGCGTCCTCGGCGGTAAGGGGCTTGTCGAAGTAATAGCCCTGGGCCTCGCCGCAGCCCCAATCAATGAGCCGCTGAAGCTGGGCCTCCGTCTCAACGCCCTCGGCGATGACGCTCATACCCAGATCCCGGGCCAGGCCGATTGTGGCCTTCACAATCGCGCTATCGCCGGGGCTCGAATCCAGATGCCGCACGAAGGTTTGGGCAATCTTGATTCGATGTGCCGGCAGGCGGCGGAGATAATCGAGAGATGAATAGCCCGTTCCAAAGTCATCAATGGCGATCCTTACGCCAGCTTGCCGCAGGCGGCTGAGAATATCGCCGGCCTCGGACGCGGCTATCAGGGCCGATTCCGTAAGTTCAAGCTCCAGGCGCCAAGGAGGCAGACCCGCCGCGTCAAGGGCCGCCTCAATATCGGCTCGCAGAACGTCCTGCGACTTGAACTGCAGCGCCGAGACGTTAACGCCCATGCGAATCTTCGGCAGGCCCTGGTCATCCCAAACCCGGAGCTGGCGCGCCGCCTCGTGAAGGACCCAGCGCCCCAGGCTGCGGATAAGGCCCATCCGCTCGGCCACGGGGATGAAGAGATCAGGGCATAGGACGCCACGCCTTGGGTGGCGCCAGCGTACGAGAGCCTCCATCCCCACGATCGCGCCGGTCGCGAGGACAACGGCGGGCTGATAGACCAGAAAGAGCTGCCCGGTCTCCAAAGCGTCGCGTAATTCGGCCGCCAAGGTGACCCGCGTGCGGACATCGGTCTGCATGGCGTCAGAGAAGAAGCGATAGGTCCCCGCGCCTTCGGCCTTGGCCTGATAGAGCGCCATATCCGCGTGGGAGAGCAAGATTGCCGCATCCTCGGCTTCGGCGCCGAAGATCTCGATCCCCACGCAGACATTGGTGTAGATTGAATCTTGAGCGAATTGGTAAGGGGCGCCGATCACACGTATCAAGTCCTCGGCAAGGACCGCCGCTTGGGCTGGCCCCTCGATATCCGAAACGAGAACCGCGAATTCATCGCCGCCGAGCCGGGCCACGGCATGAACGCCCTGACAATGGGCGCGAAGGCGCTCCGCCGCCGCGATCAGAACCTGATCGCCGGCCAGATGGCCGAGCGTATCATTCACGTCCTTGAAATTATCCAGATCGAGATAAAAGAGCGCGAATTTTTCGCCGTCTTGCCGAGCGCGCGAGACAGCGCGGTCCATGGCCTCCATGAGCACCGCGCGATTCGCCAGGCCCGTGAGCTGGTCGAAGCGCGCCATCCGCACGGCCTCGGCCAAGGCATGCCTGTGCTCGGTGACATCACGCAGGAACCAGGCGCGCCCGAGATAGGATCGGTCCGGCGCGCGCACAGGCACCGCATAGCGATCTATCCATCGACCATCGGCGGTTTCGACCTCGTCCCAGAAAGGCTCATCGCCCTTCCGACCCTCGAGGCCGAGAGTCGCCGCGCCGTCATTTATCAGCGCCGAGGCCCCGCCGAGCGATGTCGCGGCGTCGGACAGGTCAAGGGTTTGCGGCGACAGGTTCCACATCTTGGCGAAGGTGTGATTGAAGGCGGTGACAAGACCATCCTTGTCGACCATCACGATGCCGCTTGGCGAGGCGTCCATGATCGTGTTGAGGAGAATATTGGCGCGCTCGAGACCGTCCTCCGCCATCTTGTGACGTGTTACGTCCCGCGCCACGTCGGAGGCCCCCAGAATCTGACCCGTCGCGCGTTCGATCACGGGGATGATCCGCGACTCCAGCCATAGGGTGCGTCCGTCCTTGTGACGTGTCCGATAGGTCACCGGCGGCTGGCCGACATTCGGATTGGCCATCGCCGCCGCGAAGGCGGCCCCCAAGGTGCGCGCCGAGTCTTCCTCAAGGACGTCACCCACCAAACGACCTATGAGCTGCCCGGGTTTATATCCGATGACCTTTTCCACGGACGGCGAGATATAGGTAATGCGGCAATCGGCGTCGGTCTGAACAATAATGTCGTTGCCCTCTTCGGCGAGGGTGCGGCCGATACCAATTTCAGTGATGTCAATAACCACGCCATGCACCGCGGTCACGACGCCGGCGCGGTCCTTCTGCGCGGCCGCGTGGTTGGAGATCACCCGCCAAGAGCCGTCGCGGCCCTTCATCCGAAAC
>Ga0116230_10005187_pt1 | contig 12789 bp, 6 predicted proteins | sample S1TSphfallax_3_FD_88678 | JGI IMG/M metagenome (GOLD analysis project Ga0116230, IMG submission 88678) | Host-associated microbial communities from peat moss isolated from Minnesota, USA - S1T2_Fd - Sphagnum fallax MG | ecosystem: Host-associated > Plants > Peat moss > Unclassified | place: USA...
CGTGGGCAGCGAAAACACCACCATCACGGTTACCGAGAGTGCGCCGCTGGAGCTGCAAAGCGCTGCCGTGGACTATGTGGTGACGCGCAACGAGGTGCTCGACCTTCCCCTCGAAGGCGGCAACCCGTATGCCCTGGCGGCCCTCGCGCCCGGCATCAATCCGCTGGGCGCCTTCGGGCAGGGCCTGGACCAGATACGTGGAGCGCTGCAGACGGTCGGCAACGCCAACTTCAGCACCAATGGTGGCATTCCGGGATCGAACGAGATCCTGCTGGACGGCGTGCCGATCACGGTGTGCTGCAATGGCCAGCCGGCCTTGACGCCTTCGGTCGCCATCGTCGACCAGCTGCGCGTGGTCACCAGCGTGCCTCCTGCACAGTATGGCCGCACCAGCGGCGGCGTACTGAACTACAGCACCGTCTCCGGCCAGAACAGGGTGCATGGCCAGGTGTATGAGTTCTTCGAGAACTCGCACCTGCATGCGGCGACTTATTTTGCGCTCGCGAACCAGACGGTCGTCAATCCGCTGCACCCCAGCGACTTCCGCTCCCCGCTCCACTACAACCAATATGGAATCGGCATCGGCGGCCCCATCGTCATTCCCCATCTGTACAACGGGATCAACAAGACGTTCTTCTTCGCCGGGTTCGCCGGCGTGGATGCCGTCAACGGCAACTACATCATCGCCACGGTGCCCACGGCCCTGCAGCGGCAAGGAAACTTCACCGAGTCCTGTGCGACCACCACTGGAGTGGCCGTCGCATGTACCGATCCAACGGTGGACCCTGGGACGCTTATCTACAATCCCAACAGCTATGTGGGCGGCAAGCGAACCCCGTATCCCAACAACACTCTGCCGTCGATCAATCCGATCGCCGCGGCGTACCTGAAGTTCTGGCCGATGCCGAATCTGTCCGGTCTCAGCCAGAACTACGCCTACGAGCAGAACCTGCGCACCACGGACCGGCAGTTCACCCTGCGCATCGACCACGAGTTTACGCCGCGGCAGAGACTGCTGTTGCGTGGCACCTACGACTACGACCACTACCATGTGCCCGATCTGTTTGGCAGCTACAGCGGTCTCAATTCCAGCCATCAGAACATCGTCGCGGTAGTGGTGGCAGCGCAGGATGCCTGGCAGGTATCCAGGAACACTGTGCTTACGCTCCAGTATGGCTTTGCGTATCAGCGCAATGCTTCGATCCCAGGTGCATACAACTACACCTCGGCTTCCTTCGGTTTCCCCTCCTCGTTCACCGGCATCCAGCCCATCCCCGCAGCACCGGAGCAAGCCGTAACGGATTATGTAACCCTGGGAGGCTTTCAGATATTAAGGGATGACAAATACACCCATGCCATCGGGGCTAGCGTGATTACGCAACTCGGGCCGCATAGCCTCACCTTCGGATTTGATGGCCGCCGCTTCATCTATCAGGACGGTGACCTTGCCGATCCCAATGGCTCGTTCAGCTACGGCGCAACGTTTACTGAGTACCCCAGCATCACCCAGGCGGACAAGTTAGGGCAAACGCAGTTCGACAGCTTGGCGTCCTTCGAGCTTGGCTATCCGACCGGCGGCACCATCACGCAGCAGGGCCGGGTTACCGACAGCCAGATCTATGCGGCGCTCTTTCTGCAGGACAACTGGCGCGCTACCGCCAAACTCACGCTGAACCTGGGCGTCCGGTACGACGTAGAACCGGGGATGGAGGAGAAGAAAAACCTCTTCTCTGACTTTGCGACGAACATTCCCAACCCGGTTTCTCAATATGTAGGCATCGGCCCGGTGACCGGCGGTCTGGCCTTCCGTGGCGTCAACAACAACTCACGCGAGGCCTTCCAGGCGAACTGGACGGAGGTTTCCCCCCGTGTGGGGTTTGCGTATGCAGCGCGTCCGACGACGGTGATTCGCGGTGCCTTCGGCATCCTTTATTTGCCGACGACGCAGCGTCTGTATGCAAGCTACAACGGCGCGGAGCAGGTCAACACATCCTATTTGGAGTACCTGACGCAGAGCAATCCTGTGCCCGCAGGCAGCATCAACAATCCTTTCCCTACGGGGATCGCGCAGCTGCCCAGCCCCTCTGCCGGCGCCCTGGCGAACCTGGGTACATCGGGTGTGGGGGGGCTGCTCTATGACACACCGCCCAGTTATATCGAACAGTGGCACGCCAATTTGCAGCAGCAGTTGGGACTCTCGACGGTATTTTCCCTCGGCTATACCGGCAGTCATGCGGTGAAGCTGCCGAAGTACTTCTACGCCAACGACCTTTTGCCTCAGAACTTTGGGCCCGTGAATGGCAGTGTCACCGCCCTGGAGACGCCGGTTTACAACCCGTACTACAACCTCGTCGCCGCGGGAATCGTTGCCAACTCCGGCGTCTATGCCAGCCCGACAATCGACCAGAATTATCTGTTGACGCGCTATCCCCAGTTCGCCAGCGTTGTGGAAGACTACGTAGGGCAGGGAAGCCAAAGCTATAACTCCCTGCAAGCGAGCCTTCGCCGGACATGGAAGAACGGCTCCAGCGCCAATATTGCCTACACCTGGGCCAAGAACCTCGGTGACGTCGATGACCTGACGACGGGGTTCATCGATACCCAAACACCTGGCTACCAGAACTCCTACTTCCCAAAGTTAGAACGTTCGTATGCCACCATCGATATTCCGCAGCGCGTGGCGATCTCCCTGGTGGGAAGGATTCCGTATGGGCGCGGCCAGACCTTCGGCAACAATATTCGGCCGTGGAAGGAAGCGCTGCTGGGCAACTGGCAGGTCAATAGCATCGTCACGCTTCAGTCGGGACTGCCGGCCAGTATCGGGGAGGAAGGTCAAGCGGTCTTCGGCGGTACGCGCCCGAACCGGGTGGCCGGTGTGCCTGCGCAGACCGGTGGGTCCATCCGCCAGCGCCTCGGTGGCCGCTATTCCACGAACGGCTATTACAACACCACAGCCTTTGCGACGACGCAGACGTTTCAGCTCGGCAACATTACTCGGCTATGCGGCGAATGCCGCATTGAAGGAACAGAGAACGTGAGTGCCTCGCTGCTGAAGAACGTCCCGCTGAACCAGGTCTTCCGGCTGCAGCTTCGCTTTGAGGTGTTCAATGCCTTCAACCGCCCACAGTTTGGGTACCCCGGCCTGACCCTCGGCTCCACTACGTTTGGGGCGATCACGACCCAGACCAACTTACCCCGAACGATCCAACTCGCGATGAAGGTTCTATGGTAGGTCTCGCAACGGTCACAATGTTTGAGCGTCGCGCTCGGCACATACACGGCTGCGTGCTGTCGCTGGCTCTTGGTTTGCTTGCCGGCTGCGGTGGAGGCGGATCGAGCTCTACTACTGCAACAACAACGACGACAACTACGACGCCCACAACGCCGACCGGGTTGCAGATCTATGGATATCCCCCGGTAGCGCAGGGTCCGAATGTGCAGGACAAGCTCGGCGTCACCACGACAGGGTTTCTCTATCAGTACGATCCCAGCATCTCCTCGCTGGCTGAGGGCGAGTACCGTCTTGGCACCAACACCCTTCCGGGCTATACGGATGCAAACCTTGGTCCGGGCCTGGGCACCCATGTCATCAAGCTGTGGTTCAGCTATCAGGCCGCGCTGACGCAGGGCTACCCGAACTCAGATGCGATTGGGGCAACGTACCCGAATACGACCATGGGTACGGTCAACTCGCTTACCGACCTCGCCAGTTCGCCGCCCATGGCCAAGATCTTCGGCGACCCAAACTTCAATACCTACATCCTCGAGGCCTTTGAGTTCTGCCAGAAGACGACCTCTACCGGCGCGTGGGAGGGAACGCTGTGGCGCTCCACCACGGGGACGACCTTCAACTTCGGCACCGACATTCAGAACTGCACTTACACGGACTTCTACAACCTCACCGCCTATCTGCTAAAGACCTACTCGGGCACGGGAAAGACCTTTGTGCTGCAGAACTGGGAGAGCGACAATGCGCTGAATCCGGCAGCGTTCACAATTCCTCCGGCGGCATCCGAAACCTGCAACAATCCCAGCGAAGCCAACTATCCGGCGGCGTGGTGCCAGACGATCGTCAACATGCGCACCTGGCTCCTCGACCGCTGGAACGGAGTGAACGACGCCCGCCGCGACAATGCAAGTACCACCTCCAATGTCACCGTCGCTGCCGCCGCGGAGGTGAATCTTCTGGACGGCGTGAATACAGGCAGTTATGGATACCCGACCGCGTTGAGCCAGGTGATTCCATACCTCCACATGGACCTGTACTCCTGCTCCTGTTATCACGCGGACCTGCCGCCCTATCTCTCCACGGTCTCCACGGAAGTGTCCACTCTGCAGGGAGCGATCGTTCAACCGACTCTGGGAAGCGGTTCTGGGCCGACGCTGTATGGGACGAAAAATATTTACTTCGGAGAGTTTGGAACGCCCGAGAACAACTACTACTCGAACGACCAGTGGAGCGAAACCTCTTCGCACGATGCCCGGTACAACGTGGGCCAGCAGATTCAGGAGGCGCTCTCCGCCAACCTCAGGTGGCTGCTCTACTGGCAGGTGTATGACAACCACTTCGACAGTCCCGCCAACAGCAAAGGCAATACGATCGACGCCTACTGGCTGATACGGCCTCCGTGCAACTCCACCGACAGCACGCAAATATGGTGCAAGAGCCCGCCCGCCGGGCAGCCGGCTTACACGCAGACCTGGAACTACTTTCAGAACATCATGACGCAGCCCTACGCGACGTATCAGAACGTCTTTGAAGCGGAGAATTTCTATACGACGACCACGGGCACAGGCAGCGAAGTCGATGTAGCCGACCCGAACCTGACCGGCAATTACGGAACCCACCTGCAGGGCGCGGCGCTGAACAGCACCATTGTCTATTCGGTGTTTATTCCCACTGCGGGGCAATATGCGATGACGATTCGCGTGCGGACCGGAACGGGGCAGGGGACCTTCGATGTGCTGGTCAACGGAGCCATCCTGGGTTCCACGTATGACACCTATGCCGCGTCGACGGGTTACACGACGTTTTCCATTGGATCGCCGTCGCTCAAGGCCGGCAGCAACACGATTGCAATCCAGGTGGTGGGCAAGGATGCGGGTTCCTCTGCCTACGACCTCGTCATCGACAACATCTCCCTGGCACCCTGAAGCAGAGGGAACAATCGGCTATCCCTGGCCGCGCCAAGCCTCCATCGATAGTAATTCCAAACGCACCATCAGCCCGTCACGCATGGCCATGACGGCGGCGCGCCGCGGCGTGCAAATCGCTGGAGGAATACCATGAGCCGCATCAAGATAAACGTCTTACTGTTGGTCCTGGCTTGCCTGGGTCTCGTGTCCAGGCTTTACGCGCAGTGTACGACGATAAACAACGTTTCTACTTGTACTGTCTATGGTGCTTCGCAAGCCGTCCCCTATCCCGCAGCGCCCACGATGGCCGACAGGTTGGGCGCAACCGTCAGCGGCAACTTCTACCAATACGACTACAACCCAGGCTCATACTCTCCGACGTCGCTCGAAGAGGGTATGTATCGGGTAGGGCAAAACTTGAGTGGCTCAACCGGGTTCTACGATTCCACCCTGCCAGCCGGGTTGGGAAGCCATGTGATTAAAGTTATGTTCAATTCAGCCAATCTGAATGCGATGACCTATCCGAATCCCCCGGGAGGGAGTCCAGTCGGCGATTATCCACTGGTGAACGCTGCTGCCGAGTCGACAGGTTGCAGTGGGTATGTTCCGACGCCTCTAAACACTTGCGCAAAGGGCAACTGGAACATTGACGGAGCAACCGGCAACAACGTTGGAACGCCAACATCGCTGGCCCTACTTGCGGCGTCGGCGCCCATGTATGAGTTGTTTCACGATCCTAGCTTTACGACGTACATCCTGGAGACCACGGAGCTCGGCTGCCATAACAACTGGGATGCCCTAAAGGGCACCATCGATGTCGATACAACTTGTATCCAAAATGAGCTACAGGCCCTGACGGTGTACCTGCTAACGACCTACAAAGGTACTGGCAAGACGTTTATCCTGCAGAACTGGGAGGCAGACAATGCGGTTGCCGCTTCCGATTCGGCCTGGGGAATCACGAACAGCCCGGAGACGTGCACGACGGGCGAGGCCAATTATCCGACGTCTTTCTGCAACTCAGTGGCAGCGTACATCCAATGGTTGAATGCCCGCTGGAACGGGGTGAACAACGGAAGGAACCCTGTAAACGCAGGAAATTATACCAACGTCACGGTCGCGGCGGCCTTTGAAGTCAACATTATCGACGGATATATATTGGCAAATCTACACTAACGATTCCGACAATGGTTCACCAGGAAAGCTCTACGATACCATCGACGGCTACTGGCTCATTCGGCCGCCGTGCAAAGCCTCGGACAATACGCAGGCGTGGTGCACCAGCACCCAGACTGCGCTCACAATCAGCGCATGGTCGATCATCGGCAACACTGTGACATTCACGGCCGCGAACAATAATTCGAATAATGGCGGAAACACGTCAAATGAGTTGACAGCCGGCCAAACGGTCACACTCTCGGGATTCACCACGGGCACGTTCTTCAACGGAAAAACCGTCACTGTGCTCCCCACCGGACTCTCCACTACGCAGTTTCAGGCCGCTTTCAGCCACGCCAATGGTTCAGCCACGGAAAGTGCGACGGCTACGCTCAGCGGCAACGCGTTACAAGTGTCCCCATCGCGCACCTGGAATGCCTTCTCCGAGGTAATGCCATTATCGGTCTATCCGGTCTGGACCCCGCAGTCGACGACACCACCGGCGTACCAGACCAACCTGCCTCCTTACCAATACACGTATGAGGCGGAGGATTACTTTACCAGCGTCAATCTCTCTTCCGGCAGTACCGCTACGGAGATCGATTCGTTCGACAAGAGTCTGACCGGGGACTACGGTACGGACCTTAGCGGTGCTCAGAGCGGAGATTCGATGACTTATACCCTGTATGTACCGACCACGGGGAACCAAACCTTCAGCATCCGGGTAAAGACCGGCAAGACCCACGGCATTTTCTCTATCGCCAAAGATGGGTATTCGATTGCATGTCCAAACGACAGCAATGGCAACTCGCAGTGCGATACCTATAGCGCAACAAATGGGTACAGGTTGATCAATGTTGAAACCAAGGACTTCACAACAGGCGCTTTCACAATCACACTCACGGTGACCGGTAAGAACGGCTCATCCACAGGATATGATCTGGTGATCGACAACTTCAGCTTCGTTCCACAAAGCTAACAAACCCCGGCGCGGCCTGCCATCGCGGGCCGCGCCGGGCACAACGCAATGCGAAGGCCGCGTTGCCGGACGGACTCGGCTATTTGGAAAACAGCTGCAGATGGATTGCGTCGGCCATCGCCTTCGCCCCGGCGTCGTTGGGATGGAGGTGGTCGCCGCTGTCGTTGGTGGAGGAAAACACCTCCGGCCTGGCGGCGTCGCGGGTAGCTGCATCGAAGTCGATATATCCATCCAACTGGTGGGTGGTGCGAATCCACGCGTTCAAAGCCTGTCGCACCTTCTCACCCTGGGGCGAAGCGTATCCCGCACCTACATACGGTGTCAGCGTCGCTCCATACACCTCGATCCCATGCAGATGGGCGCGCACGACGATCTGCTCATAGCTTGCGATCAGATCGTCCGCTGTCACCACGTCCACCGGCTTCTTCGGGTCATAGGCACGGCCGATGTCGTTGATCGCTTCGAGGAAGATCAGATACTTCACGCCGGCCTGGGCGAGCACGTCGCGGTCCAGGCGGTCGAGCGCGGCCGGGCCACCGTTCGGGCCGCCGCCCAGCAGGCGGTTGCCGCTGATGCCTACATTCAGCACGCTGAGTTTGGCAGTAGTCTTATTGGCTTGCAGCCGCCTGGCCAGCTGGTCCGGCCAGCGCAGGTTCGCATCGCGCGTGATCTTGTAGCCATCGGTAATGCTGTCTCCCAGCGCCACAATCGCCGCTGCATCCGGCTCCGCGCTCACGTCGATGGCCTTCAAAAAGTTCCACGAATAGAAGGGCTTTGCATCGGTCAAGGTGGCCGCCGTCAACACATTGCCCACGGCCATATAGTTCGTCTGGTCAGCCCACAGGTGGTGGGTCACTTGCGAGACCGGCTGGTCCGGCAGGAAGAGACTGACGGTCAGATTCGCGAGCGCCGGCGCCTTGAATGCAGCCGGGTCGCTGACCATCAACGCGCCGGGAGGGATCGTGACCGAGCTGCGTCCAGCAAAGCTCAAGGCAACCGCACTTCCAGGGTTGATGCTGCTGCCGCCGGAGCTCAGTGCAATCTGGGCGGCGCCGACCGTCAGCGGCTCAAGGCCAAACTCGTTGCTCAAGACCACCCGCACCGAGGGGCCGCCAAGCGAGATGTGCACAATCTGACGAAGAGTGTTTCCCTGGGGGACGGCGGGGAGGAACTTGCCGTCCTTGTTCAGTGCGGGCATGGGTGCCGCCGCCCAGGTTCCTACCCAGTGCGCGGGGTCCTGCGCGTACCCCCGGCCGCCGATGCCGAGCAGAGCAGCCAGGCAGATGAGCGACCGCAGTTGCGATGAAAGCATGCCTGCATCCTCCTGAAATCGTCTATAAGTTTACTCGCCCAGCATGATCCGCTGGATGGAATGCGCGCGGCCGGTGTCCCCGTCGCAGCCGACCAGCGTCGCGCACAGCTTCGGGTTGCCCTTGGCGGCCTCGAACTTGCCTGGCATCCCGGTGAGGAAGCGCTGCAGAACCAACTCGGTCTGCACCCCGATCACCGAATCGAACGGGCCGCACATGCCTACATCGGTCTGGTAGGCGGTGCCGCGGTGCAGCAGCCGCTCGTCGGCCGTGGGCACATGGGTGTGGGTGCCGAGCACCGCCGTCACCCGGCCGTCCAGATACCAGCCCAGCGCCATCTTTTCGCTGCTGGCCTCGCCGTGCACATCGAGCAGAATCACCCTGGCGCCGGAGTTGCGCTCGACCTGCAGCAGCAGCTCATCGGCCTTGCGGAAGGGGTCGTCGCAGCTGGACATGAACACCCGTCCCTGCAGGTTCATCACGGCATAGCGGGTGCCGTCGCCCAGTTCGCCCTCGTACAGGCCGAAGCCCGGCGCATTCGACGCATAGTTGGCCGGCCGCAGCAGCCGCCGGCCGCGCCCGTGGGAGTCCGCCGGCACGGCCATGTACTCCATGATCTCTTTCTTGTCCCAGATGTGGTTGCCGGTGGTGAGGACGTGCGCGCCCATGTCGAACAGCTCCTCGGCGATGGAGGCGGTGATGCCGAAGCCGCCGGCGGCATTCTCCCCGTTGATCACCAGCAGGTCGACGCCGTGGCTGTGCAGCAGGTGGGGCAGGTGTTCGCGGACGATGTGGCGGCCGGGCGAGCCGAAGACGTCGCCGACGAAGAGGATGTTCACTTGGAGATTTTAGCGCGGGCCACGGCCAATGGCAGACTCTCGCGGAGAGTGACAGGCAGATTCCCTCTCCACCCCAGTGAGCCAAGGCGCTCACCGGGGACCCCGGCCCCGGGAATGACAACAAGAAAAGCAAAGACGAATGCATTGTTCGCGATATACGACGTAAACTACTCCGCATGATCGAGATGCAGTACAACTTCCCCTTGTTGCCGGGGCAGGGCCTTGCCTGGCAGCGGCGGCTGCGCGAGACCGTGGATGGGCTGCAGCCAAATGACGCCGCGGAGCTGCGACCTACCTTCCGCAGCGACCGCACGGCGCAGCGCGAGCTTGCTGCACACTGGCTGGGCTCGCCGGTGGAGCGCACGTGGATTACCAGTGGCGGCCACCACGGCACCCTGGTCTCCATGCTCGCCGCGGGGCTGGCCGGCAAGACGATGGCAGTCGAGACGGTCACCTACACCGGCGCGCTGGAGCAGGCAGGGATGCTGAGCATCACGCTGGCCGGATGCGCCTTCGACGATGAAGGCATGACGCCGCAGGCGCTGCGTGCGGCGTGCGAGGCCGCCGCAGGCCAGGGTGACGCCAGCCGCATCGCCGCCGTCTTTACGATGCCGACCGTGCACAACCCGCTGGGCTGCGTCGCTACGCTGGCACGGCGGCAGGCCATTGTTGAGGTGGCCCGCGCCTTCGACCTGCTGATCCTCGAGGACGACGCCTACGGCTACATGGAGCCGGACGCGCCGGTGAGCTACGCGGTGCTCGCGCCGGAGCGGGCATTCTATGTGCGCGGCCTTAGCAAGAGCTATGCGCCGGCCACGCAGACCGGCTTCCTGGTCGCGCCGGAGCGCTTCGCCGCGGCGATCGAGCGGGCCATCAAGAACACAACGACCGGTGGCTCACTGGTGGCGCAGCGCGCTGCGCTCTCGTTGATCGCCGATGGCTCGGTGGATGCGCTGATCGCGCGCAAGCTGGTGGAGGGTGAGCATCGCAACGCGGCCGCGCGCGCTCTGCTGGGCCTGGCCGCCGCGCCCGGTGCGCGCTGCGCCTGGCACCTGTGGGTGCGGCTGCAGGAGGGTATGGCGCCAGAGGCGGTGCAGGCGCGCTGCGCCGCGCATGGCGTCGCCGTGAGTGGCGGGCAGGGGTTCGCTGCGCCCGGGTTCCAGGCGCAGGGGCTGCGGCTGGCGCTCGGTGGTGAGGTGGACCGCGAGCTGATGCTGCAGGGTGTGCGGATTGTTGCGGAGATCGTGCACGCCAATTGAAGCGAGATCGTGCGCGGCACTGGAATTGTCATCTCAACCGGAGTGCGTCGCACGTAGCGGAGAGACCTGCATCTTTACTGGCAGATGCAAGATGCGGGTCTCTCCACTCCGGCTCACGATACAGCCGTGAGCCTCCGGTCGAGATGAAAAATCAGTGGTGGGTTTGTGGTGGGGTTCGGTTTTATTCAGCGCTTGGCCCGGCAGATTTCTGCGGCCGCATCAGCGGGAACAGGATCACGTCGCGGATGCTGCGCGAGCCGGTGAGGACCATCGTGAGCCGGTCGATGCCGATGCCTTCACCGGCGGTGGGCGGCAGGCCGTAGCCCAGCGCGCGGACGTAGTCCTCGTCAACGGCGGCCATCGACTCGGGGTCCTTGTCGGCAACCTGGGCGAGGAAGCGGTTGCGCTGGTCTTCGGGGTCGTTCAACTCGCTGAAGGCGTTGCCGACCTCAAAGCCACCGATGTAGAACTCGAAGCGTTCCACCCAGTCGGGCTCGTCGGGCTTGACCTTCGAGAGCGGAGAGACGGCTAGGGGAAAGTCGTAGATGATCGTGGGTTGGATGAGATGGGGTTCGGCGAGGAGATCGAAGAAATCTGAAATAGCCTTCCCTAAAGGCAAACCAGCGTCCAACCATTCGCTGATAACTCTGCTACCAGTACGTATAGTCATCAAATTCGACAATCGCTCTGTAGCATCGTCTAGATCTGAATCTAGTTCATCAATCAAGCGCGACGCGTCAGATCTTCCGCGTGTTAGCACATTTTGGAATGAATCCTTGGTCTCGAAATCTGCTACTTCGGGGCCATTTGGAATAATTATTTCCCAATACTTCTTGATCGCAGCGCGCATCGATATCGCTTCCCACTTTTCAGGCGTGAAGTCTATTTCAATCCCGTTGAAATGGGTAATTGGCGTGCCGTTTACAGCAATTGCTACCTCGGCAATTAGCTCCTTCGTCAAAACCATCAAATCTCTGTAGTTCGCGTAGGCCTGGTAGAACTCCAGCATGGTGAACTCGGGGTTGTGGGTGCTGTCGACGCCTTCGTTGCGGAAGTTGCGGTTGATCTCATACACGCGGTCGAGGCCGCCGACTACTAAGCGCTTGAGGTACAGCTCCGGCGCGATGCGCAGCGTCAGCTCCATGTCCTCGGCGTTGTGGTGGGTGGTGAAGGTGCGGGCCGCCGCGCCGCCGGCGATGGTGTGCAGCATCGGGGTTTCGACTTCGAGGTAGCCGCGGGAGTCGAAGAACTTGCGTACGGCGCGCAGCACGGCGGCGCGCTTGACGAAGACCTCGCGCGCGGGGAGGCGGGTGTGGGTGGGTTCGATGGTTGAAAGGGTTTCGGCGGCTGTGGCGGGGCCAGCAGCGTCGGGGTCCTTCGACTGCGGAGCAGGATGAAGCCCTGCTCCTTCGCTCAGGATGACAGCATTTTCCTGCGCGCTCCGCGCTTCGCTCGGGATGACAGATTTAGGAGCCGTATCCGCGGCGTCGCCGGTGTCGGTGAAGAGGTCGAGGTAGCGGCGGCGGTAGCGCAGCTCGATATCGCCCAGGCCGCTGTACTTGTCCGGCAGGGGCAGCATGGCCTTGGCGAGGAAGGTGAGGGCCGGTCCGGCGGCGGGGCCGGAGGCGAGGTTCTGCGCCTTCAGCGTCAGCTCGCCGGTGCGGGTGCGCATCAGGGTGCCGCGCACGCCGAGGTGGTCGCCCAGGTCGAGCAGCTTGAACAGCTCGAAGCCGGCCTCGCCGACGTCGTCGCGGCGTATGTAGATCTGCACCCGCGCGCCGCCCTGCTGCAGTGTGGCGAAGCCGGCCTTTCCCTGCAGCCGCAGCGCGACGATGCGCCCGGCGATGGCGGCCTGGATGGCTTCGGCTTCCAGTGCTTCGGCCGACTTCGGTTCGCCCGCGGCATCGAGCCCCAGCGGCAGCAGCGCCGGCACGCTTGGCTCCACCGGAACCAGGGTGTGGGTGAAGGCGAAGCCGTTGGGATACGCCTGCTGGCCGAGCGCCTCAAGCTGCCGCAGCTTCTCGCGGCGCTCGTTGTAGAAACGCTCTTCGAACTGGCTTTCAAACTGGGACAATGCAGGCTCGCTTTGCGGAGGATCGTGACACCTC
>Ga0116230_10005188_pt1 | contig 12789 bp, 6 predicted proteins | sample S1TSphfallax_3_FD_88678 | JGI IMG/M metagenome (GOLD analysis project Ga0116230, IMG submission 88678) | Host-associated microbial communities from peat moss isolated from Minnesota, USA - S1T2_Fd - Sphagnum fallax MG | ecosystem: Host-associated > Plants > Peat moss > Unclassified | place: USA...
GGTCTGATTAGTGTTTTGCTGAGGGAAACTGGTCTGTGGCGATGTCAAGCATTTGTGTGCCATGAGTCCCGGGTCTGAAAGGACCAAGTTCTGTGTGTTGTCTGGTTAGTGGTAGATCGATCTAGGGACGAAAGGCGCTCAACCTCCGTAACTCTCGTAGATGCAAATGAAAGCTCTGAGCTTCCTGATCAGAGCAGCAAATGTTACAGGAATGAAGAGTTTGTGTGTTTGAAGGTCCATGTGCATACACAACTTGGGTCCTGATCAGGACCCAAGACTGAGAGGAGATCAAGGGCCGTGAATAAAAGAACGAGACCCCAAAGGTTTGAGTTCTGTTTAAGATCGGAGTGTTGCCGGGGTGTTTGATCAGTTGTGTACCCCTTTTCTTTTGGTGACAATCTATCTACGAAGGAAGGTAGTTTGTTTTGATTTGTAGTTATGTGTTCTTAGTGTCTTTGGAAAGCTCTAGACGAGGAGGGGTGCATGGGCTTAGGTCCATGACGTTTGGACTTGCAACGCAAAAGTTCTTGAATAATGAATGATTTCTTCACTGAAAATTACATTAAATTGTAGCTGAAAATTTTCGGAGGAATTGGAATGTGCCTTTGGTGTTGTTGGAAAGATCTTGATGAGCAGGATTTAATGGAATTTATTTGGTAAGATTTGGATCCAAAGTTTGGGAGATATTGATTTTAAAGTGATTTCTGCCACTGAAAAGTCAAATAAATTCCAAAAAACCAGGTTTTGGAAGGAAAAATCAGTTGAGGACGTGGTAACACTTGGCCCACGGCACAGGCCACACTTGTAGGTTACTAAGGTGAAGTCTGAAGTTAACTCATTGGAGTTCGGCTGCAATTGAGTCGTTGGCTGGTGCACTGGTGGCTCTTGGTTCACTTTGTCCAATATACATAGCTGGGTTGACAAGTTGTTGTGAGACTTCAGCCGTTACCTAATCTGAAACGTGATTAGAGATTAGAGAATCTGTCAAGTGAACTGTCCATTTACTTTCATCCAAAAAAATGAATAATTGCAAATTGAAAAAAAGGTTGTAGTACTGGAAGCAGAGTGTGTGATACAAGAAACTAAAAAATGACCTGGCCTAGCGAATTCTTTTCTCAACATTTTTTTAAAGTCTATTATTAAACCTAAGGAATCAATACATTCAAGAAATTTTAGATCACACATCAGATCCATAATAAGAGCAAGAAACTTCAGTTGTCTAAGTAGAATTTGGGAGCATGTGTTGCAATAGCTAACATTTCGAAACCCTATTCAACAAGGTGAACTAAGTGTACAGTAATGCCCTCAGAGCAGGGCATTCTCCAAATACATGCTGGCCTGAAATACTTGGTTGAATGTAGGTAGCAAAAAATATAAAGGGGTTTTTTTTTAAATCACTTTCATATTAGCTTGTAGCCAAATTTGGCTAAATCTTTCTGTGGATCATCGTCACTTTGGCTACATCACAATACCGACAATAAAAACTGTGCTCTAGATACACTGAAAAGATTCTGCTGGTGCTTCACAAATTCCAAAACACTTCCCTATGACATTAGGCTATGTAGAAATCTGGCATGTATGTGGACTTTCAACCAAGACCTGCCAAATTGGACCAGTTGGTTTCATCTTGGACTGATCGGAATTGATTTGACACGAATGACCATTGATGGTTGCTACTTTCAACAGAATTGCAAAGAAAAACTGGGAACAATAAGAGAGATTAAGAACAATAGAGTTACCCCTAAAATATCCCAGAAAAGGGATGAAATCCAAAGACAAGGGATGAAACTTATAGTAATAGTTTTCATATGTAGTTTTCATATGGTCCTTACATTTTGAGGAATGTTCACATCAAACTGTTATTCCTGTGAACACTAATTTTGAATTCATTTTATTGGGAACTTGGTGGAACATTTTTTAGTTTTAACTTGTTGTTGGTTTGAAATTGTCATAAGGGGGCAGGGACATTTATAGGCTATGAGCTGCTTGCTACAATTGTTCACAACTTGAACTCACAGTCCTTAATTTTGACAGAATTTGTTCATAGCTTAAACTGACACTCATTAAATTGACACAAATGTTCATAATTTAAACTGGCACCCAAAACTGATTTTTCGTTTGAGAGAAGCAATTGTCATCATTGTGAAAGTATGATCACTGTGATCATACAGAGCACACCTCAAGACTCAATTAGAAGAGCCCGCCTTTTGGAGGCAGCGTCTTGAGGGCTACAATGTGAAAGAAGAGGTGGTCACAGATGTCATCTCTAGCTAGGTTCAAAATTCTGTAAAAGAAAATTGTTCAACGCAAAACCCATCCTCAGATTTTGAGTAGTTTGCAATAGTCTAGACTCCATACCACAAGACCTGAAACGTATATGTGCAACTGCACTTTGACGACTTCCAAAATATTCTGAGAAACATTTCAGAAAGAAGCAACCATTCTGCACATCACACGACATTCAGGTGGAGAGCTGAACTCTATTCTGAATATTAGAGTTCTAATCTAGTTAAAAAAGACTGGATGCCTTCCTTGTGAGCAATTACTCATCAATATCATTATTTAAGATCAATATTGCAAATCTCAAGTGATACACTGTCAGTTACAAATCAGAATCTTGATTTCAGTACACAGGTTGGAAATGACTCAAACCTTCAGAACAAATGAAGTTCCATAACAAAGCTCAGACACCCAAACTGGTGCAATAAGACTCAGTAATGGTAAATGGTGTGCCATTGTAGCCTGAGGCTTGAGCTAGTTGTTTGCAACAATACCAAAAAATCACTCTCACAAATTCCAGCTCAAGCTCCATGGTGTTGTAGAGAACACCATATTTTGAGGGTTGACACTTGCAAGAATAGGCCTTAATAATGCGCATGTGTTGTTGTAGTCATGTGAAAGACCATCCCATCATTCTCATTGGAATGACTACTTAGTGAAATGGAACCATGGAATGCGCCCATGTCTTGTTGTAGTCAAACTTGGCTCTTTGGAATCATCACAACATATGATTGACAACATGCCTACAATTTTTGTTGCAAGCCATTGTTTTTGTTGCCTCATCCTTATACGTGAGAATTCTCTTCCAACACAATGACTTGTGGTTGTGTAGAAGTTGACATGGTTGAGAACTAAAGGGTTCTTTTCAAACATCACACTACTCTTTACCCCTTGGAAGACCACCCAAATGTTAGCAATTCAAGCTGCAAGGAAAAGAAATGATTTTAATGAAAAGGAATAGATTACAATTGAAGTTTCAAAACAATGTAATATTCATTTTGGTCACACCCTCCTAGGAATATTCACCAAGTGTTACTCTGTGAATTGTGAGTTCAATTTTAGGGAAGTTCATGGAAAGTTTCATATTTCATGGTTGTCAACAAAGATTATGTATTTCCAATGTTTGCCATGTATTATTGGGAAATGCAAGTTCATTTGGGGGAGCTTCATAGAAATTTTTATATTTCTAATTGTTTTTCAACAAGGATTATTGTTTTTAAAAATTGTGAATTTCATTTTTAAAGAACTTCATCCCCAAAGTTTCCTAATTGAACTATGGCCAAATCTATAGAAATGTTGGCTTCATTACTGCTCTCCTTCCTAAAGTGGAATATTTGCAACCAAAACACACATCCCTCCAAACATTGTGTAAACCTTGCCATTATTTGCAAGTGGTCAATATCTCCAAATGGAATTATCCATATTTTTTCTCTCAATGTGTTTGTTGTGGCCCTACTCACAAACAATGTTATATTATATGAGCTAAATGAGTATGTTTCACTCATAAGCTTTGAAATTTCTTGACTTTTTTATGAGGTAATTTTTTGCAAAGAACAAGTTTCACTTGAAGTTTTTGAGCAAATTTAATACATACTCTATAATGCACAGCTACAATCATTGAAGTCTTTTTCAAAGAAACATCTATTTTCATATCTGTGGAATTGATTTTGAGAAAGAATTTTATTTCAACAACTATGTTACCGATGCCGCTACTGATGTTCTTCTTCTTCTTCTTAGTAATGTGTGATTGGCTTGGTAATGTTGATAGCCTTGTGGGGTGTTGGCATGGTAAGGTGGACCAATTTTGGTGTCATAGGGGTACTTTTTATGTAGTGGGTGTGATTGCAAGTGTTATATATTGTTACATATGTTGGGTTTGGTTAATAGGGACTCATTTCAAATAGTAGACTTTAATATTTACATGGTGCAATTTTTTGAATGCAAAAAACGTAAAATCCCAATAGCTATGGACTTTTGAAATTAAAAAATTGGGGTGTAACACTAACTGCAATTAGGCTAATGAACTTTAATTTGGTTCAAAGATGGATCTACAACTTGTTTAGGGAATTGGTTTCAAAATGAAAATGTATTAATAAAAACAATGCGAAAGAGTTTTGCATCATATGAATTGGAGGTATTACACTACGGACTTTTGATTGTTGAAAAAACACACATTATTTTTAAAAGTCCATAACATTTTTTAAAAAAAGTGTTTTGAGTTTTTTTTAAAGATTTATATAAATCACTAGTCCCTACAACGCACAAATCAGATATGGAAAAAAATTGTTAAGAGGGTGAAAACACATTAAGGGTGAGCCACTTTTGTTATAAAAAAAAATGTATAACAAATATTATAGTATGCAATAAGCTAAAATCTTGATGGCATCTTTTGGTTATCCTAAACACAAGTAAAAAACTTTATAATTTGCATAACAACATTTCAAAGTTCATTTTGAATCAAAATTCATTTTGATCCAATGATTAGATGAAGAGGACTGGATAAAATCAATGTACACATAGTATATAACTTATAGTTTTTTAGCATTCATAAGGCCTCATGTTTATGATTCATGAAACATTATTAAACAAAAGAAAATTGAAAAAAGAATGCAATGCCCATTTATAAAATCTCCTCCTTTTTGATATGGTAATGGTTTTTTCCTAAAAATAAGATATCATTATGCATTCATTACTAAATTTCTTTTAAAAACACATTTTTTGAATGAAATTTCATCCAAAAACTTTAAAATTTTAAATTTTCTTAGATTTGATTGATCTATATCAATATCATACACCATAAAAAAATTCACCCAAGAATTCCATCCGCAACCTTAGTTTTGAAGTATATATTCAAATTTTCAAACTTTGTGACAGGTATTATTTTGTCACTAATATATTCCATACGTTTGATTTTTTCAATGTGTTAAACTTTTCAAAATAGTTGATTAGATGAAGTCTAAAGCTAGTCGAATATACTTAAAATAAACAAAAACAATCCAAAATGTGATGTCCATACATTACTAAAAAAATTGATTGCATCAATATTATATGTGGGATTACAATTTTGGGGGGTTTAATGTGCTTTCACCCAGGAATGGATAGATATTATTTTGTCATCATCATGTGTCAACATTGTGCACATTGTAAAACTTGCAAAATGGACTTTGGGCCAAGTTTTTTTTTGTCAAATTTTGGTTCCACCCAACCATGCCAAGACCTTGTGAACTGTGATATCAAGATACAACATCTCAAGAAAGTTGTATCTCAAGGTGTCAACAAAATTGTCATGGAGCATTTAATGAAGCTCTATATAAAGACTACATTGGGTTATAGGTTATTTGCTTATGATGGCTGCAAAAGCCTTTGTACTATTGGGCCATTCCCATCCAAGGAGTTCCAAATAAGCCTTCTTGGGGAAGATGACCGCAACAATACCCAAAGGTTCCTGAATCAAATTCCTCAAAAATAGCCTAGTACACCTTTATGAACTAAGGATGTTGTCCCATAACTATGACTCCTGTTATTATTGGAATAGGAATTGTGGACCACTTGTTGTTATGTTCTGAACAACTTGATACCAAGTAAGTTATGTTGTGGGTGTTTTGTGGATAATGTTTAGACACTAATGGAGAATGTTGGCACAAGGTTGAGCCTAGGTCTTTTGCCCTTTTTGGCTACATTGAGTTTTACAACAAGCTTTGATTTTGAGCTAGCTTCTAAGTTGTACTAGAACTTTTGCATTGTCCATCAAGCAAGGCTACAACCAAGACAAGGCATCTCCATTGTTTGAGTATCCAGTATTCAACAAGGTAAGTTCAAATTTAATTTTGTTATGTGTATTGTTCAATCCCATGAGATAAAATGGTTCTTTGTAATCAAGAATTAAATCGTTGGTGGTTTAAAAACACGAGAAGTTATTACCATTTTAGTTTCATATGGCCCTCAAGTTTTGTTTAGGATGGGTGTGTTGAAGGTGAAAAAGGGCCTTGATGAACACATTCAACTTGTCCTATCACGAGCAACACCCCTATCCCCCCATGTTGAAGAGTTTCTACAACTTCTCGTGTGTGCCCATGTTTGTCATGGTTATGGTATGAACCTACCATGTTTTATATTCTATTATTTTTGTTTTTCTATTGTGCTTGGAGGTAGTGGTTCATTTTGTTTGACTCTTCTGATTCAATTGTCTATTGAAAAAATCAGATATCATCTTTGCTGCTAATAATACCACATATTTTATTGAACTGATTAATTTGTCATAAAAACATGTTCAACTATTGTTTCTTGAAAATCTTGAAATTTTCAATTGAAGTTGTTGATGTAAAAAGACATATAAAAAATGTATTATGTTTACTTGCAATAAGGGCTTGGTAATCTAGAGGTAAATGCTAGTCCTACCTAAATGGGAGATTCAAAGTTCAATTCACAAGATTTTGGTTTGAATGGAGATTTTCTTTCCCTTAACCACCCATTTTGGGGATTATTTAATGTTGGGGTAGGGATGGTCTCTAAACATAGAGTTTGCTAATCGGCTTTGTGTTGTTGCACATAAAGAGTTGACAAATTTAATTTTTGATATGCCTCACACTGTATGCTACTTGTTGGGCTTTTCCAAGATTGATAGACGTGTGCAGCAAGCTTCATCCAAGTGCCAAACACAATTTCTAGGAATGGAACAATGGGCCCACCTAATATGCCCAACGTTGATGTACGTTTAGAATTCCTTCCTAAATTTAATTATGATGCTTTTAACTATGATAACACTACGAATCCACAAGGAGGAATTTGCATCCATGGTAGCTTTTTGTTTTCTAGCTATTACAAACATGAAGGCCTTATTAAAAAGGTCCTAGTTGATGGGTGGATTCACATAGGTAACTAGAATCCCGTGTTCATGTTTTTCACGAAAGACAAATCCTTTCAAGTTCCTTTAAAATAATTTTTTTGGGATCAAACATGAGATGAAAAGAAATAATGTCTTTCTAGCAAGATAATTTTTTGATCCTATCTTTTTGTCCTTGTTGTTTTTGTCAAAACAAGGATGGTTTGATTGGGCATGATCATGGTATGCCTATGTGTCAAAACAAGCTTTTATAAATGACATCAAGTTGGTTTTGTGGTAGGTACTATTTGTTGAAGATGGGTGTGCCTCAAAATGACTATTGGCAACAAAAATCAATTTGTTTGATTACTAACTTGCGATCAAATTGATTTTAAGGTCTTGGAGTTTTTCTTTGTTGTGGTCGGTTTTTGTTTTTTAAAGATCCAAATATCACAAACTTGGGCTCTAGGCTACTATGCATTACCTAGGATGATAAATTGAAGAATAAAAAAAATTGTTTGTCATGCATTACGCATTACACCATATACAAAAATATGTGGTAATACAGTACATTATTTATCATTTATCATTTTAATCTTTTTTTTTCTTTAAAAGAGGAAAATAAAATGAAAATAAGTTCATTACTTTTATTGTGAGATTCTTGAATTGAAATTAAATAACCTTGGATTAATCCATGGTTTTTTTTGCCGGTCATAGGGTTTTAGTATGTTATCCCATGCAAACAAATCAAATGTTCATTATTTGTAATGATTTGGTGGGTGCCAAAAATGGTTTTCATTGTTTGGAATGTGATCTAGTCTTGAAATATTTGTTGATGTGAAATTTTTTTAAAATAATAATTGAAGACTTCTTGCATGATATTTTTTTAATCACACACAACCACCTTCTTTCCTTCATCATTCTTCACATTTTCAATCAAAATAAATATATGGTCAAAATTCAATGCAACCATAAAATCTATCTATTAAGGAAAGTAGTATATATATATTTTTTGTTTTTCATATTCGGATCTCCCAAACTACAATGCCCCCATTGTCGTCTTGGTACCACTTCGGTTTCATAGTTTTAAAAGTTACAGTGCAAGAGGTATCAAATATTGAACAATTTTGTCAAAGAAAGTTCAACAAAATCAAAACTAATATTTTAGGAAAATTGGGCAAACTCTTTGTATTGTTGGAATGCACTTGGTGAGTGGGAATTCTTGGACACGATTTCTTAAGTTTGAGACCTAAAGTGATGGAGATATTGAATTTTGAGTCATTTCTGGCATTGGAAATTATTTTAAAATTTACAATAATTGGTACACAATTGAGCTCTATCATAAGGTCTTGCTCGCACTTGGAACAATGGTAGTCCTATTCAAAGATGGGCCAACAACATAAGCCACACTTGTTTAAATCAAGTCTAGAATGGTTTAAATATGTGCATAGTAAAAATTCAAATAATGATAAGATGAGAAAAATTAAAGTTCCTTCACATAATACCCAAAACAATATCCTCATGATGCACATAATGCAAAAAATAAACACATTGTGTCCCTTCATGGCTACAAACAAAGCTCACGAAAAGGGCTCTAGAATTGGTTGCACTACTTGACAACGGCATCTTGATGCTTTTACTTGATATTGGTAAGAAATTGCTGTCTGAAACTAGGATTCATGTTGCCATACATATTTTGTTTTGAAAAAAGGCAAAAAATCACAACCCTAGGAGCTTGGTTTCACACTGTTTCAAGTGTAACTTTGTGGTATTTGTCATCGACCTTCATCAGGAGAAAACCTATGTTCACAAATCTAGTATTTTCTTGGGATGCAAGTTCTAGCTTTGGGCCAATTATGGATTCATTCAATGTTTATTTACTAAGCTCAGAGCCACAACCTGCATCCCAAAGAAAATACTAGATTTGTGAACACAGGTTTTCTCCTCATGAAAGTAGAAATGCCACAAAGAAGGAACAATTACACTATAGGCAATCCAAAACCAAGCTCCCAGGGTTGTGATATTTTCCACCTCATGTCAGCTAGAGCCACGACATGCATCCCCAAAAAAATACTAATCTGTGATTACAGGTTTTCTTGTAATGAAGGTAGATGACAAATGCCACAAAGGTGGAGGTGAGAAACATTGAGTGAACATTGATAGATTGGCTTGGATATTGCAGAATCTATGCTTGGTAACACCTCATCTTTTGAACCAACTGCTTCTTATTTACAGTATGGTGGCATTGCAACATTAGCAAGCTGAAATATAAGACTTCTGACATTCACTTTTGTTCACTGCCTCACATGATGAAGTTATGTAGCTGTAACACTGGAATGAGAAATAGAAGGTGATTTATTGTTAAGTGACATTGACTACCCTTATCTATGTGAAGCATTTTATCTGTTGAACACAGATAGGTTTGCGCACCTTCAACATCAATTGTTTCTCAGGGGTTTGAAAATGCATCTAGTTTTGCTCACAGAAGCTATTGACTCCGGAGGTTCCTTATGTGGCAGTCATGTGCACTGACAACATGAGGTTACAGGTTTCAATCAGGATATTGGAAAGGCCTTCTCTGAGGTCCAAGAGATTCTAAACAGTATTCAGAGTGCTTGTAATAATTTCCACACCCTTAAAAAATTTCACCACCACGGGGCATGCACTTACAGCTGACTTAGACCTTCTTTGGAAATCTAATTCACTTGAACTCTTTTCCAAAGTTGCAAAGGTCTTGAGTTGTTTAGTTAGCAGTATGTTCTCTTAAAACAGGTTGACAAGGGTATCAGTTTATTTGTCACTCAACATAAAACTTCTCGAGTGAATGAAAATCAAAGTCCCTAATTAATGTTGAAGTTCTAATCTTTGCTTCATATCAGGCCTTTTGATTTTCCATTTGTTTTGTTGATTCCAATCACCTGAGTCTCCACATAACTTTGTTATCATCTACTTGAGGAAATTCAATCAGGCGACTGTTTCAGAAGCTCTATAATGTTTGGAAAATACAGCAGCACAAAAGCAATCTTAATGAAAACAAGAATGCTTCATTTCTCTTAGTGTTTCTGGAGACCTCTTATTTTGAGATAGTCATGTTTCTTCATCTATGCACCTAAGGCTTTCAATGATATACTCAATTGGGGAGCAACAAGCAGGAGTTGGATATACTCATCCGTGAAATTCAACAAACTGCATTTCTTTTGGGCATGCAATTCAAAGGACTGAATTGGTCCAGGCCTCCCACCTCTTTGCAGTTCCAGTTTTAATTTTTAAGGGTGAGGTTGGAAAAAAGTAAATAACTAAACTTGGCTGTGAGAGATTATTTTGCAGGGTCACATAATGAGCACTGCTGGAGATGCTCTTAGGTGTGTTGAACAGATATTGTCCTTGTCTTGTGATTGCATTTTGGCAAACTCAAAGCCTACACCCCAAATGGAAGCGACCAATTGAGAAGAACCAAGGTTGCATGCATATTACTTGCACTCTTTGTAAATTGAGTTCTGTTGGTAAGAGTTTTAACTTCTGGGTTAACTGTATGGATGCCAGTGCTTTGTTGCAGAAGTCATTGTCACAGATACACTACCATTGCATTGCTAATGTACCAATCATGATATGGTTTTGTGCTTGCGGAAAAGTCATGTCTCACTGGAGTGAAAATCAGGTTAGATGATTATATATTTTTTGAGAATATGTTGCCCTCCTCCACCACTTCTGCCTTTTGGCAAGTGTTGTGATTTCTAGTGTCCTTATGGCTCACATCATTGTAGCCCTGCTTTAAAAGGATGCCAAATTGAGAATGTGTGTTATGCTCATTGTCACTGTACAGTGATGATCTTTGCAGGCTTAGTCTGAAAATGTGGACAGATTACAGAGAGTGAACAGGAGGCTATTATGCATGCAATTGATATGAAACTGCTAAGCATGAGGGTGCAATACCCAGCTTCTACTTGTATACTTTTTTCAGGTTGGAGAGTCATGGGACTGGATAACGTCCGGGTATTTTAGGAAACAAACTTGTTGTCAGTTTGGAACTGGAGCATTTTTGTGAATTTCTGGTCTCTGGAGTTGTAGCCAACATCCTTACTGAGTTTTCCCATTGCTTCCAGTAATGTGACATGGAACTCCAGATGGAGGTTTTACTCATATTGTTGGCTGAAAATTTTGAGCGTATTATAGTAGTGGTCTTACCACTCACTTTCAGAAGCTATGAAGTCAGTGGGGAGTGATGGCAGCTAGTATCTGCCATTTGTGGGGAAGGTTATAGTCTCATACTTTGTGGGTGAGACCTACAACATTATCACCATGCCAGTCATTCTTGTCATGGTTGTTTTGGTTTGTCTCAAACTGACATAATTGTCACATTCAAAGTGTTGTAGAGTTTTTCCTGCAATCTGATAGATATGTATTGCAGGTTTTGTCTGTCTTGGAAGTTTGCATGTGTGTGGATGATAGGAATGTGTCCTGGCTTAGTCCTGCATTTGGGCCACTGATTACCTGAAGTCCACAAAATGCCTTGGTGTCTTGCTGTTGGGTAACTGAGCATCTATTATTATGGTCAGTATGATGAAGCTGGGAGGAGAACGGACAGTGCAAAGAACTTGTTGAAAAGATACACCCATTACTATGAATGCTGGTCAATAAATGAATCTGTAAGTTTGAGATCGCTGGAGTGTGCAGTTTTTCCTAGTATTTCCCTTTTCTCAGTTTGCATCTGCAATTCAAGTGGTTGGAGATCCAGAGCCAATGCCAAAGTTTTTGGTTAAGCTAATCTGCTCTTGAATGAGGACCTACTGAAGTGGCCCTATTAAGTCAGAGGCAGGTTAGTTGCTGTGAAGTAGTTAGCTACCATGAATATCAGTTCTTTTGCTGACAACTGTTTCATGCAGCCAAGGGCAAAAGCACTTTCTGATATTCAGCAAATGCTGCAAGTCCAGGTAGTCAACAAAATTTCACCTTCTTGACAAGGGCATTTGCTTCATCTGCTTCAATGTTTGTTTTGACAATAGATTTGGGAGGTATATCTTGGAGATGTGGAAGAGTGTGAGTTCTTTTGGGTATTGTTGATTCCTGTTTTCCTTGCCACTGAACCATCTTGTCCTTTGTTATAAGTGGAAACACTTACACCTTAACTCAGAGTTCTGTGCATTGATTGAGAGCTGGTGCTTCTGGAATTCACCTTGTTGCAAGTATAGAACAAAAGCTTGGCACAATTTAATTTTAGGTATTTTCTTATTAAATTAAATAACCTGTGTCTCAATATGTGATTAGCAAAATCTGACAGTATTGTGCTGGGTTGAGCTACATGCTTGAAGTGCAGGCATGCTCTGGAAATTTCACGATTCATTGCCAGTAGAGTTGTTCCTTGCAGACTTGTATTGATTCCTATGGTCTTTGGGATGTGTACACATTGAGAAGCTGAGTGACAAGCACTGTCAACCCATCTCTCAGCTGAAGTTTCTCACTCAGGGATGGCTGCAGGTGAGATTGACTGTTGCTCATAGGTTGTTTGTTAAGAATCAGGAATCTATGACTAGTTTATGTATTGGTCAATGACTTACCTTTTGAGACTGCCATGTACTACTGGTGTTTGGGCTCCTTCTTGAGGATCTAGGCTACCAGGCTGTCTTTTGGAGACTTCTAACAGAGTAATGGTTACTTGTTACTTTTTCAGATTTGAGTCTAGGGTTCAA
>Ga0116230_10005192_pt1 | contig 12787 bp, 14 predicted proteins | sample S1TSphfallax_3_FD_88678 | JGI IMG/M metagenome (GOLD analysis project Ga0116230, IMG submission 88678) | Host-associated microbial communities from peat moss isolated from Minnesota, USA - S1T2_Fd - Sphagnum fallax MG | ecosystem: Host-associated > Plants > Peat moss > Unclassified | place...
GAGCTGATTGCGACGTTCATCAGCAGCGGCGACAAGAACCTCGCCGACATGGTCGAAGCCTTGGGATTGCGCGACTACGAGACGATTGCGCGGCGCGCCAATGCGCTACGCAGTGCGGGAGCGAACCTGCATGCCTCGGAACTCGCCGCCGTCGCCGCGAAACTCGAGAATGCGATCCGCGCCAATGCGCTCGACGAGGTTGCGCACCTCGTGCACAAGCTTGGCGAGAACTTGAGCCGCGTCAACGCCCAGCTGCAGCGCACGGGCTAAGAGCCACCGGCGGGCGGCGCGCGCTAGATCCCGCCGGCCACGCGCGAGCCGGTCATGAGCCCGCTGTCGCCGACCTTACCGTCGTCTCCGCTGTGACCGTCGACGCCGATGAGCCCGTCGTCGCTGATTTCGAAGCTCGCGACCTGATTTCGGCCGCTGCGCTTGCTGCGATAGAGACAGTTGTCGGCGATCGCGATCAAGGCGTCCGTATCGAGGCCGAGATCCGGTCCGGCGCTGCCCGTGGCGGCGACGCCGAAACTCACGGTCACCGAAACCGGACCCGCGTCGCTCGCAAACGGCTGCCCGGCAATGAGACGTCGCATCTTTTCGGCGACGACATTCGCTCCCTGATGACCCGTTTCGGGCAGCACGATCACGAACTCCTCACCCCCGTAGCGGGCCATCCAATCGCTGCCCGAGCGCAGGCTGGCCTGGAGGCGACGCACGAACTCGCGCAGGATCTCGTCGCCGACCGTGTGGCCGTGAACGTCATTGACGGCTTTGAAGTGATCGATGTCGCAGATCAGCACCGACAGAGGATACCCATAGCGCCGACAGCGCTCTAGCTCGCGCGGCAGTTGCTGCATCAGATGCCGCCGGTTGAAGGCGCCCGTCAGAGCGTCGGTGATCGCGAGCAGCCGGTTTGCCTCGTTCGCGGCGCGCAGCGAATGCTCGAGCGCGAGGATGCGCCGGCCCGTCTTCAGGCGCGCGAGCAACTCCGGCTCGTGGATCGGCTTGATCAGGTAATCGTCGGCGCCCGCTTCGAGGCCCGCGACCATGTGCTCCTTCGCATCGCGCGCGGTCAGCAGCAGGACGTACACGTAGCCGTCGAGCTGCAGATGGCGCACGGTGCGGCACAGTTCGACGCCGTCCATCTGCGGCATCTCCCAGTCCGTGATCAAGATGGGGTAATAGCGCTGGATCACCTTGTCGAGCGCGGCCGTGCCGTCCGCGACGGCATCGACGGCGTAACCGGCCTTCTTGAGCGCGCGCGTGAGCAGCATGCGCGTCACGGGGTCGTCTTCCGCGAGCAGGATTGAAACCGGAGAATCGGTCTCGACCACACTCGCAGATTCGCTGATGCTCACGCCGTCCCCCGGTTGCTGTCCATCGACTATATCGGCCGAACCCAGGCCGACTTGACCGCCAGATGGCGATCCTAGCGTTTAGCGCCGGTTGCCGGCGGCATCGATCCGGCTCGAGGCGAAGAAGCCGGCCAAGATGGCGGCGACGAACACCACCGCCGAGACACTGCCGCCGGTCAGCAGCAGAAGACTCGGCCCGGGGCAGATACCGGACAATCCCCAGCCGACGCCGAAGATCGCGCTGCCGCCGATGAGCCGCGGTGTGATCTTGAAGCGATCCGGCAGCGTCGTCGGCGACCCACGCAGATCGGCCCCTCGCTTGCGCACGAAATAAAACGCCGGCGCCGCGACGAGCACCGCGCCGCCCATCGTGAACGCGAGCGCCGGGTTCCACGGGCCGGCGATGTCGAGGAATGCGAGCACGCGCTCTGGATCGCACATGCGCGACATCAGCAATCCGGCGCCGAACAGCAGGCCGGCGCACAGCGCCGCCAGAAAGGTCAAGGAACCGCTCCGTGTCGCACGATGAAAACAACGAGAGCGGCGGCCGACATGAACGTGAGCGTCGCGAGCAGCGAGCGCAGCGATGCATTCGCGAGGCCGCAGACACCGTGTCCGCTCGTGCATCCGGACGCCATGCGCGTGCCGAATCCGACCAGAAGTCCGGCAATGGCGAGCACCGGCAGACCTTCAGCAAACCGGATCGCCCCGAGGCCGTAGACAGCCGCCGGCGCCACGAGACCCACCAAGAACGCCAGTCGCCAACGGAGTGCGCCGAAGGCGCCGCGCGCCGCATTCTCGAGAATCCCGCTGATCCCCGCGATGCGCCCATCCACGAGCAGCAGCACCGCCGCGCCGGCTCCGATCAACAAACCTCCGCCGAGCGAGCGCCACAGATCCGGCGTCATTGACAGCGACACGGCCACCGCATCCTCTCTCAAGGTGAAACTTCAATTCGAGAATACGTCATAATGCCATCCGCGTGCCGGCCATCCTTTTAGAATTCCGGCGCATCTGCTCAGTCCGATTGGTTATTTCGTAGTCGCACGCGCAATGGCTATCTTTGCCCGGGAGCGGCCTGCGGACGCTCGCCAAATCCGTTGCTATTGTTGAATTGGGAGAGCTCTGTTGAACGATACGAAGCAATCACCTGCGGCGCGTGCGCGCCGCTTGGGCATCCTCGGCTTGTCCGCCGTCCTGGGGTTCAGCGCGACGGCTCCGAGCCGCGCCCACCACGCGTTCGCGGCCGAGTACGACGCCGAAAAACCGTTCGAGATGACGGGCACGCTGACCAAGGTCGAGTGGGTGAACCCGCACAGCTGGATCTACGTCGACGTCAAGGGTCCGGATGGCAAGGTCACGAACTGGGAATTCGAATTCGGTGCGCCGAACGCACTCGCGCGGCGCGGGCTGCACAAGAGCGACCTGCCGATCGGCAGCGAAGTTCACGTCAAGGGCTATCTTGCGAAGAGCGGCCTGCCCGTCGGCAACGCGACGAGCGTGACTTTGCCGGATGGCCGCAACCTGTACACCGGATCCTCGGGCACCGGCGCGCCGGAGTCGCCTTGAGCGCGCGCGAGGCATGCGCGCCGCGCGTGCTTGCCCTGGTTCTTGGCGCGTTGGCCGGCGCACCCGCGTTCGCGGCGCATCCGGACCTCACCGGCATCTGGCAGGCGATCAGCACGGCCGACTACGACCTGGAGCCGCACTCGGCGCGCAAGGATGCGCCCCCGGGTGCCGGCGTCATCGACGGCGACCACATCCCGTATCGACCCGAGGCGCTGCAAAAGAAGGCGGAGAATTTCGCGGCGCGTGACAAACTCGATCCACGTCTGAGCTGCTTCACGCTCGGCGTGCCGCGCGACAATTATTATCCCGAGCCGTTTCAAATCCTGCAGCGGCCGCGCGATCTGACGCTGATCTACGAGTTCGGAAACTCCGTGCGCACGATCCATACGAACGGCACGCTACATCCGGTGGGCGACAACCCCGAGTTCTGGCTCGGTGATTCACGCGGGCACTGGGAGGGCAAGACGCTGGTCGTCGACGTGACCGACTTCACCGACAAGACCTGGCTCGACCGCGCGGGCGATTACCACAGCGACGCGCTGCATATCGTCGAGCGTTGGACGCCGATCGATCACGATCACCTCGCCTATCACGCATGGATCGAGGACCCGAAGGTCTATACGCGCCCCTGGACGATCGACGTGATTCTCTACCGGCTCAAGGACAAGAACATCCAGCTGATCGAGAACTATTGCTACACGCTCGATTTCGACCAGTACTATCCGCTACCCGCCGAGGATTTCCCCCATGCTCAATGATGCAAGCCACGCCGGCCGCGCGCGCGCCGCGGCGCTCGTTGCGCTGCTCGCGAGCGCCTGTCTTGTCCGTGGCGCCGTCGCCGCGGCACCGATTTTCACGGTTGCCGAGGGACCCTGGACCGGACCGCGGCTCGCGGACGGACAACCCGACATCGCCGGCGTCTGGACCAACGACATCGCGAACCACAACAATTTCACCGATCCGCAGGGCGGCATTCCGGGTGATCCCAGCAAGGGTCTCAACGTGGCCAACGGCGCGGGCAAAGGACCCAAGAAGCCGCGCAGCGAGCGGGCACCGAGCCGCGTCAGCGATCCGGCCGATGGAGAAGTCCCTTTCCAGCCGTGGGCGCGCGCCAGGCAGCAGGAACTGCTCGCGAACTTCTTCAATCCGACCAAGCCAGAATATGTCGAACCGGGCGCGCGTTGTGCTCCGGCGGGCGTGCCGAAATCGTTCTACTGGCACGGCTATGAGATTCGCCAATACCCGGGCATCGTGCTGTTCCTGTTCAACGGCGGCATCCGTACGATCTATCTCGACGGCCGCCCGCATCTGCCCGCGAACATCAAGCTGTGGAATGCCGATTCGCGCGGGCATTGGGAGGGCAACACGCTCGTCGTCGACGTCGCGAACAACAATGCGAAGGCGCGTTTCGCGCGCACCGGCGAATTTGCGAGCGAAAACGTGCACATCGTGGAACGCTACACGTTCGCGGCCGACCACTACACGTACAACGCGGTGTTCACGGACCCGACGGTCTTTACGCGACCGTTCACGGTGACCATCCCGGCGCACCGGATCACCGAGGCCACGCCGCAGGACGAATGGAACAACGAGCAGGAGTGGGCCAATCGACCCGGCCAGCCCCCGCTCTACGAGAATTACGAACGCATGTGCGTGGAAAACAATCACGGGCACGGCAACGTCGTAGCCACCGCCTCGGCCGCACACTAAAATCGCCGGTATGAGTCTGCTGGAACTCTGTCAGCGTATCCAGGATTCGACGGTCGGCACGGCGCTGCTCGAGAGCCAGTATGCCTGGCTCATCGTCGAGTCGATTCACGTGCTGAGCCTGTCCGTTTCCGTGGGATTGCTCGCGATCGCGGACCTGCGATTGATCGGCCTGTTCCGCACCGATACCCCGGTTGCCGACATCCTCGCGGAGCTGCGGCCGTGGATGCTCGGCGGTTTCGTGCTGATGTTCGTGAGCGGTGCGCTGCTGTTCTGGTCGGAGGCCGCAACCGTTTACGTGAGCCCGTGGTTTCGGCTGAAAATGGTCTTCCTCGCCGCGGCCGGCCTCAATGCGCTGATCTTCGAGGCGTCGCTCGGACGCCGGCTCGCCGAATGGAGCGACCGCCGGCGGCCGCCGCTCGCGGCGCGCGTCGCGGGCTGGACCTCGCTCGCGTGCTGGACCGCCGTGATCGCTTTCGGGCGCTGGGTCGCCTACGCGCACGCCTGAATGTCGCTGCTCGCTTTTGCTCATGCTTGCGAGGCGAGCGCGATCGGTGCGTATGGCCGGCGCTCGAGCCTGTTTTTCCCCTCGGTCGAGGTCGTGCACCTGCTCGGGCTCGCATTGCTGCTCGGCTCCGTGCTCGCGATCGACCTGCGCCTGTTGGGTCTCGCGATGCGCCGCCAGTCGGTCGCCACGATCGTTCGCGCGACGACGCCCCTGCTCGGCGTGGGCTTGAGCCTGGCCGTCGCGAGCGGTGCGCTGCTGTTCATGACCGAAGCGGTCAAGTGCTATTACAACGCGGCCTTTTGGTTCAAGCTCGGATTTCTCGTGCTCGCGGTACTGACCCAGATCGCGCTCTCGTGGCGCGCTCGTGCGATCGTACGCCCGGCGGCCGTCCTGCGCGGCTGGGCGGCCCTGTCCCTGCTCTTCTGGTTTGGGGTCGCGGCGGCGGGACGCGCGATCGCATTCATTTAGAGAGGCGGCGATCCCACGGTCGGGGCGCCGGTCGAATGCCAGTCGCGACACTCGTCGAACGCAGGCTGCGCCTCGGCATCGCTGAGCAGCCCGTGGCGCTTCAGCAAGGTCCGCACGGCGTTGCGGGAGATGCCGAGCAGTTCCGCCGTGCGGACCTGATTGGACCCGCAATGGCGGTAGGCATCCTCGACGAGGCGCCGTTCGACGTCGCGCATGAGGCTGCCGCCCGGCGACGCGAAACATTCCTGAAATGCCGCTGCGATGCGGCTCATGGCCTGCGACGGGGTTCCCGAAAGCGGGGTCGTGCCGCGGATCCGCAAATGCACCGGTTCGATCGTGTCGCCGGTCGCAACCAGCACCGCGTAGTGTATGACGTTCTCCAACTCGCGGATGTTGCCGGGCCACGCATGTCGCACCAGGACCTGCAAGGCGGCCGCGCTCAGGAGCGGCGCTTTACGACCGCACTTGGCCGCGTAGATCCGGACGAAATGCTCGGCGAGCGGGCCGATGTCGGCGGGTCGCGCGCGCAGCGGCGGCAGGTGGATCGGCACGATGTTGAGCCGGTACAAGAGATCGAGCCGGAACTTGCCGGCGGCCACGGCCGCGTCGAGATCGACGTTGGTTGCCGCGATGATGCGCACGTCGACCGGCGTCGGCTTGCGCGCGCCGACCCGCGTCACCTCGCCTTCCTGGAGAACCCGCAGGAGCTTGCCCTGCAGTGCCGGCGGCATGTCGCCGATTTCGTCGAGAAACAAGGTGCCGCGATGCGCCGCCTCGAACCAGCCGCTGCGCCGCGCCTGCGCGCCCGTGAACGCGCCGGATTCGTGACCGAAGAATTCGCTTTCCGCCAGGTGTTCGGCGATCGCGCCGCAATTGACCGCGAGGAACTCGCCATTGCGACCGCTGCGCCGATGCAGGTGCCGGGCGATCAATTCCTTGCCCGTGCCGGATTCGCCGGCGATCAATACCGGTGCATCGCTCGCAGCGACGCGCTCAACGAGTGCGAGCAGTTCGTGTGCGGCCCGATCGCCGAAGACCAGGTGCTTGTCCCACGCTTCCCGGTGCGCAGGGTTTTCGGCCGCGACTTCGCGCAGCGGCACGGCGACAAGATCAAAGCGCGACATCGAACGGCTCCCGTGATTTGCCGTGAGTCTAGGCACGGACGTCGTCGGCCGCCAATACCAGGTTCGAATACCGTCATTACTTTTTCGCGCAATTGGCACATTTGTTGCTCCCCTCATCGAACGTCCGACCCACATTCATCAACCCTCAAGAGGATCCCGCATGAAAATCATCGTAAGTCTCGCCGCGCTCGCTCTCGCGCCGCTCGTTTTCGCCCAGGCGCCCACGACGAGCGCACCCGCCGCCCATGCCCACGTGCTCACGCGACTCGAGCTCGATGATCTGCTCAAGAATCCGCAACGCCTGCTGATCGTCGACGTCCGCCGGCCGGACGAAGTCACGAAGATCGGCGGATTTCCGGTCTACCTGAGCGTGCAAATCGCCGACCTCGAGAAGCAACTGGCGTGGATTCCGAAGGACCGTCGCATCGTGACGGTGTCGAACCACGCGGCGCGCGCCGCGAAGGCCGCGGATCTGCTCGCCGCCAATGGCTTCGATGTCGCGGGGGCCGCCGGTGCCGAGCTCTACGAGAAGGACGGCGGCACGCTGACCAAGATCGTTCCGCCCGCGGCACCCGGCGACGGCGCGCCAGCGGCCGCACAGCCTTAGAGCCACAGCAGCTGCTGCGTTTGCAACAGCCCAACTGTTCGAGATCCAGCGCACGGCCCCGCTTGCAGCGTCAAGAGGGGCCGATTTTCGCTGGCATGCCTCTTGCTGCATCGCCTCGACGACCACTCAACGACATCGAGGCTCGAGCAAGAACATGGGATCACGAACAACTAGCATTGTGGGATTTCTCCTGGGCGCGGCGGCGGCGCTGCCGCTGCACGCCCAACAACTCGGCAATTCGAATGCAACGACGAGCGGTGCTGCGCCGGAGACGGAGCAGCTCGATTCGATCGTCGTGCTCGGCACCGCGCGCCAGGACGTGACCTCGCTGACGAGCACCGCGCCCGTCGATGTGATCACGGCGCAGGACCTGCAGAACACCGGCGCCCAGACACTCAATGAAGCACTGTCGAAGCTGCACCCGTCCTTCAACTTTCCGCAAGGTCAAAATGCCGTCAAGGGCCAGGGCGTGCGCGCCGCCTCCCTGCGCGGGGTCGGCCCGGGATATACTCTCGTGCTCGTGAACGGCAAGCGGCGCAACGTGTCGGCCGAGCTCGCCGGCACGGACCCGTGGCCCGCCACCCAGGTCGTGGACCTCAACACGATCCCGCTGAGCGCGGTCGAGCGCATCGAGGTGTTGCGCGACGGAGCGGCTGCGCAATACGGCTCCGACGCGATCGCCGGCGTCATCAACATCGTACTCAAGAGCAACTCCTCGGGCGGGGATCTCGATGCGAGCACGGGCGGGTACACCGACGGCGGCGGCGAGACCTACCAGTTCAAGGGCAATGCCGGCGCCAAGCTCGGCGACGATGGCTTCGTCAATCTGAACGTCGATCGCCTCAAGAACGCGAATGTCGATCGCAGCGCGCCCGATTGGCGCCAGCTGTTCCCGAACGACGACCCGCGCAATACGACATATCCCAAGGACTATGGGCAGTGGGGTCAGGCTTCCCGCGACAACTGGGTCGCACTCGTGAATGCCGAACTGCCGCTCGTCGAGAGCTGGCGCGCGTATGGCTGGATCAATTACTCGAATCATTCCACGGGCGACTACGTCAATCCCGAGCGCGTCGTCGCGTCCAACACGTCGAGTCCGACGGCCACGAATCCGACGCAGATCTCCCCGACGATGGTGCTCAGCATCTTTCCGAACGGCTATCAGCCGTATATGACCTATACGTCGAAGGATTGGGCCGCGGTCGGCGGCGTGCGCTACGGCAACGCCGAGATCGGCAACCTCGACCTCGGTGTCTCCTATGGACGCAACGAGACCGCGCGTTATACCTACCAATCCGTGAATCCGAGCTGGGGCGATTCGAGCCCGACGAGCTTCTATCTGGGCTCATGGATCGATCACACGACGAGCGTGACCGCCGACTACAACAAGGATCTGCCGCTCGCGTTCGTGCAATCCGCCGTGCTGTCCGCCGGTGCGCTGTTCCGGCAGGAATCCTGGGGCACCGGCGACTTCGGCGACTACATCGGCTATGCGCCGGGTCCACTCGCGGGTCTGCCGCTCTGGGCGCTCTACTCGACGCCGAGCACCGTATACACCGGCACGAGCGCGGCCTATATCGGCAAGACGGCGGCCCAGGTCGCCGGCAGCGCGGCCGGCATCTACAGCCAGTTTGCCTCCGCCTACCCCGGCATCAACTTCTCGAGCGCCTCGGGCACGGTCGGCGCGACCGGATCCTCGACCGCGGGCATCTCGCCGATCGATGCGGGCACGTTCACGCGCCATGTCGGCGGCGGCTATGTCGGCGTCGACGCCGCGATCACGCAACGACTCGATGTCGGCGCGACCGCACGCTATGAGGATTACTCCGACTTCGGCAGCACCGACAATTACCGGCTGACGGGACGCTTCGAATTCGTGCCGGCGTTTGCGGTGCGCGGCACGATCAGCAGCGGCTTTCACGCGCCGGCACTCGCGGAGATCGGCCAGCAGGTCACGAGCTACACCGGCACGTTCACGAACAACGGTATCAGCAACCTCGCGCCGGGTTATACGCGGCAGTTTCGGCCCGGCGATCCCACGGCCGCCGTGTTCGGCGCCAAGCCCCTGCAGCCCGAGAAGTCGACGACCTACTCGTTCGGTGTCGTGATCCGGCCGGACGCGACGAGCTCCATCACGATCGATGCGTACGATCTCAAAATCGATCACGTGATCACGGTGTCCGATCCGATTCAAGGTCCCACGGTCACGGCGGCGTTCAATGCGGTGGGCCTAGCCGGGTACACCCAGGCCACTTACTATCTGAACGCCTGGAACTCGCGCACCGACGGCGTCGACGTCGTCGCCAAGAAACTGTTCACGCTGCCCGTGGGGTCCCTCGATGCCACGCTCGCGACGAGCTACAACACCACGCACGTCAGCGACCCGAACAACTTCGTGACCATCGGCGGCGCGACCATCGACATTCTGAACAACTCCCGGTTCCGCGACGCGGAGAACGGGATACCGAAGACCAAGGTCATCATCGATGCGGTTTACTCGCTCGCGGCGTGGTCGCTCGATGTCACCGGCACCCGCTACAGCGCCTACCGCTATGACGTCGGCAATGTCGCGAACGTCGTGCAGCCCAACGGGAACGTCGATCAGGAGTTCGCCCCGGAAACCTACGTGGATGTCGGCCTGAGCTACACTGCATACGAGAAGTTGCGCGTGTATCTGAGCGTGCAAAACGTGTTCGACAAATACCCCGACCAGTATTTCGACGGCAACCGTTCGAGCGGAATCAATCCGTATTCGTTCATCGCGCCGAACGGTGCCTCGGGCCGCTTCATTCTGGTCGGCGCGAACTACCGATTCTAGACCGGCATCCAAAGCGAGGTTTCACCATCCATGCAATCCCCGACACGCCGCCAATTCTTGGTGCAGGCCGGACTCGCGAGCGCCGCGGCGTTCACGCTGCCGCGCCGATCTGCGGCGCAGGAGGCGGGCCACGCAGCCACGCTGCCGGTCGCCGCAGACGCCGGCGCGCCGCGCGTGCTCGTCGACTGGCACAGCCACTTCGTGACGCAGGCCGAGATCGCCTACTTTGCCGCACGCAAAACCGCGCCGCGCTTGATCACCGGCGCCGACGGCGCCACGCGGCTGCAAAATGTCGACACGGCCTCGGCGGCCGCGGGCGCTCCGAGCGAGTTCTCGGCCTCCGATGTCGAGGCGCGGCTGCGCCATCTCGACGCGCAGGGTATCGGACGGCAACTCCTGTCGCACACGGTGGCGCTCGGGCTCGACGCGACGCTGCCGATCGAGGAGTTGCGTTCGCTGTTCCGCCGAGTCAATGACGAGCTCGCCGAAGTCGTGCACCGGCATCCGGATCGGTTTTTCGCGGTCGCGGCGCTGCCGACCGCGGACCCGCACTGGGCGGCCGATGAACTGCGCCGCGCACATCGCGAGCTCGGCTTCATCGGCGGCTCGCTGCCGCTGAACGCGTTTGCGACGCTGGAAGGCGCGCGCACGCTCGCCCCGCTGTTCGCCGAGGCGCAGCGTCAGCGCAGCCACTTCTTCGTGCATCGCGGCCCGGCGAGCGCCCACGTGCCCGGTCAGCCGCCGATCGTGATTCCGGCCGATACGGAGTACGCGCGCTGGAGCCTGATCAGCAACACGCATCTCGCGGCCGGCGGCATCACGCTGGGCCTCACCGACTTTCTCGACCCCTACCCCGACGTGTCGGTCGAAGTGATCATGCTGGCGGGATTTCTACCGTATCTGATCGATGGGATCCTGCCCGCGGCCCAGCACGCCGGCATCGCGGATCCGGTCGCACGGCTGCGGCGCATCTATCTCGATCCAGGCCCTTATTCGCGCATCGGCGATTGGGTCGAGCTCGCGGTTGCGCGGCTCGGCGCGGATCGCATCCTGTTCGGCTCCGACTACGGCGTCGGCGGCGGTACGCGCGGCGACATCGCGCCGGCACTCGCGACGCTCGATCGCACGCTGACGCCTCCGCAGCGACAGGCGATCTACATCGACAACAGCCGGGCTCTGCTCGCCTCGAAGGGCATCCGCATATGAAACGACTCCCTGCGCCCGCGCTGCTGCTGCTGGCGTCGTTCGCGGCGAACGCAGGCGGGAGCCCCGCCGCGGCATCCCCCGAACGGCAGACGCCCGTGGCCACGATTCAGGATCTCATGGCCGCGCTCGTCGATCCCGCCGCGGACGCGCTGTGGGCGGCCGTGAGCTCCACGACGACGGCCGCCGGTACCGAGGAGAAACAACCGCGCACGGATGCCGAGTGGCTCGCGGTGCGACGCGAGGCGCTCGTATTGATCGAGTCCGGCAATCTGCTGCTCGTCCCAGGTCGGCGCGTGGCGGACCCCGGACGCAAGACCGAGGATGCCGATATTCCGGGCATCGAGACACCGGCGCACATCCAGCGCGCGATTGCCGCCGACCCGGCACGGTTCGTGGCCGCGGTACGCGGTCTGCGTGCGGCGGGGCTCGCCGCGCTGTCTGCCGTCGACGCGCGCGATCCGGTCGCGCTGACCGCGGCCGGTGGCCAGCTCGACGCGGCCTGCGAGGCCTGTCATCTGCATTATTGGTACCCGCACTCGCCGCGCCCACCTTGAGCGACCGACGACCTGCGTGTCGTGCCGAACAGAGCCGCGCTCCGATCGGGGCTAGGCTCCTCTCCCCAGCAACCAGGAGAGAAACACATGCTTCGCAGCGTCAAGAGTTTGGAAGGATTCGCCATCGGTGCGACCGACGGCCCTTTCGGGAAGGTCAGAGATTTTTATTTCGATGACCAATCCTGGGTCATCCGCTACCTCGTCGTCGACACGAGCGCGTGGCTCGGCGGCCGCAAGGTGCTGATCTCGCCCTATGCGATCGGCACGACCGGCTGGGATGCCGAGGTGCTGCCGGCCACGATCACGAAGCAACAGATCAAGGACAGTCCGGGCATCGACGCCGACGAACCGGTGTCCCGTCAATACGAGAAGAGCTATCTCGGGTACTACGGCTATCCCTACTACTGGGGCGGCACGGGGCTCTGGGGCGACAGCTATTATCCCGGTACGGTGCTGCCCGGCGCGCAAACGCAATACGACGACGCCTACCGTGGCCACCTGCGCGGGCCCTCGGCCGACGACGGCGATCCGCATCTGCGCAGCTGCAACCAGGTCAAGGGCTACCACCTCAGCGCGACCGACGGCGAAATCGGACACGTCGAAGGATTCTTGATCGATGACGCGACCTGGTCGATCCGGCGGATAGGAATTTCAAACGCCCGTCCGGTCCAAGGCTGCCCACCACCTTTGTTGCGTATCCGGCCTTATGTTGCGTCCAAGCTTAGGAGCCGCGTGGCTGGCCTGGAAAATTTGGCCGCCAGTAGGCTTCTGCGCAGAGCCCTCGGCCGTTGCCGGGCCACCAAACCAGCGAGCCGCGCCGCCCGCATGGCGCCCACGCCGGCCTTCACTGCAGCTTAGGACAAGCGGGCCC
>Ga0116230_10005193_pt1 | contig 12784 bp, 8 predicted proteins | sample S1TSphfallax_3_FD_88678 | JGI IMG/M metagenome (GOLD analysis project Ga0116230, IMG submission 88678) | Host-associated microbial communities from peat moss isolated from Minnesota, USA - S1T2_Fd - Sphagnum fallax MG | ecosystem: Host-associated > Plants > Peat moss > Unclassified | place: USA...
CGCCGCGACGGAAATGCCGCCGCGCGTTGACGATACCTATGATTTGCGGCAGCCAAGCTGGGCCGCTTCTCTCGCCGCGACGGTCGGGACGCTGACCGCGCCGAAAGGCCGTGTTTTGACGATCTTCGGCGACGCGCCTAAGGGCGGTGACGCTGTTGAAATTACTATGGACGAGGCGCCGCTCAAATTGGCGATGCATAATTATTCGTTGCGGCTTCTCAATCTGTCGCTGATCGTGTCTGCCATCGTCGCGATCTTCGCCGTTGTCGCCATTCATCTCATGGTGCTGGCGCCGGTACGGCGGCTAACCACGAGCATTGTCGATTTCGGCGATGATCCAGAGGATGCCTCGCGCATTATCGTGCCTTCGGGGTCGCGCCACGAGATCGGCCAGGCCGAGGAGGCGCTGGCGATCATGCAGGACGCGCTCGCGCGCGAGCTGCAACAGAAGAAGCGCCTCGCAGCTCTTGGTTTGGCGGTCGCCAAGATCAATCACGATCTCCGCAACATGCTCGCCTCCGCGCAGCTCTTATCCGACCGTTTATCCAATGTGACGGACCCTCTGGCGCAACGCGTCGCACCCAAGCTTGTTGCGACGCTCGATCGCGCCATCCGGTTTTGTCAGGCCACATTGACCTATGGCCGCGCCGCTGACGATCCGCCCAATCCGGCGCCTTTGATGTTGCGCGGTCTTGTGACAGAAGTGATTGAATCCATGCCGCTCGACAGCGCCAAGCGGGTCGAGATCGTGAATGACGTCGATGAGAATTGCGAGATCCTGGCCGATAGCGAACAATTGTTTCGTGTCTTGATGAATTTGACGCGCAACAGCGTCGAAGCTTTGCAAAGCGCCGGGCCTTGCCGCGGCCGTCCGGCGCGCGTTTCAATCGGCGCGCATCTCGATTTGGATCGCGACTGCGCTGTCATCGAGGTGGCCGATACGGGGCCGGGCATCCCCGACACATCGCGGCCGAAACTTTTCGCCGCCTTCATGAATTCGACGCGGCCCGGCGGCTCCGGCCTCGGCCTCGCGATTGCCGCCGATCTCGTGCGGGCGCATAAAGGCACCATTAAGCTGCTGCCGCAGGGCGAGGATACCGGTGCGGCCTTTGAGATCACCCTGCCTCTTAACCCGCCCGCGGGCCGCCTTTGAAGGGCTCCCGCGCCTGGCGTGATTAGCGCTTCCACGTCAGAACGGACGAAGCGACGTAATTCCAAAGCGAGCCGGCGGCAGCGCCCGCGATACCTGCCATCCACCACGCGCCGCCGTCATCGAGGAGCCTCGAACCCAGCTCGACATTGGCGGCGCCGCCGAGACCGCAGGCGAGATAGAAGGCCAATAGTCCGCGCAAGAGCGCCAATCCTTTCAGGCGGCGGTCGCGGTAGGTGAATATATTGTTGAGAAAGAAATTGAATGTCATGGCCCCGCACACGGCGATCGTCTGCGCTGCCCAAAACGGCAAGCTGCCGATCCCCACGAGCACCGCGAGGATGGCGAGATTGACCGCGAGCCCCAAGGCGCCGACACCCAAAAACATCAACAGGCGTAAAGGGACGAAGCGTCCGATCGTCTTATCGGCAAGCAGCAGGCCATATTCAAAGGCAATGGCTGCGTCGAGCTTGCTTTCGCCCGCGGCGCGGGGGCGGAATCGATAAGGCTCTTCGTGGATTGAAAGCGGCTTCGGCGACGAGGCGACAATATCGAGCAGGATTTTATAGCCAAGACTCGAGAGATTGGGGAGCGAGGCCATGAAGGCCTCCCGGCGGATCGCAAAGAAACCGCTCATGGGGTCGCTGAGCCGCACGTGCAAAAGGGCCGATGCCGCTTTTGTCGCGGCGCGGCTCATTCGCAAGCGGGCCTTTTGCCACTCGCCTGTCGAGCCGCCCTGCGCATAGCGTGTTCCGACGGCAAGGTCGGCGCCTTCATCGGCGATGGCAGCGAGCAGCTTCGGCAGGATGCTTTCATCGTGCTGGAGATCGGCATCGATCACCGCGAAAACCGGCGCGGCGCTGGCCAGCATGCCCTCCACCACGGCGGTCGAAAGGCCGCGGCGTCCGAAGCGGCGGATGAGATGGACACGCGGATCATTGGCCGCTATCGCCGTCAAAATGGCGGCGGTGGAATCCGTGGACCCGTCATCGACGAAGATGGCTTCCCAGGCCACATCCTGCAACGCGAGCGCCAATCGCTGAAGCAGCGGCTCGACATTCTCAGCTTCATTGAAAGTCGGGATAATGACGGCAAGCCGCAGCGGTCGCGCCGGAACTGGAACGAATTGGCTGGGAGCGAAAGCAAACATGGCACAGCTCTGTAAAAAAGCCAGCCTATGATCGATCGATTGAAGGAGAATTAAAGCGGGAGCTTGTTTTCGAAGCTCCGGCTTAAGCAGATGGGAGAATTAAACTGACCGTTAAAGCTGGTTCGTTTCCGCTGGCAGCAGGTCTTTGCGAGCGTAGAGAATGAGATCGCGGACCGGAAATACATCCGGAAATGTCGCGATCCGCTCGTAGCCGTCGGCAAGCGCCGCATTCAGCATCGCGGCGGTAATGGCGTTGCGCTCAGGACGCATCGGCGCGGCGGGAACAAAAATGGCCGCCGGGCGGGTGGCGAGCAAGGCTGCCATGGATCGCGCGGCATCAATTGCCCGGGCCTCAGCGGCATCGGCAAGATGACTGGGGAACACATAGCGCGACGGCAAACAAGATCGCGTCAGCAGATAAAGAATGGAAGGACCGTCATTGACGTAAATACAGCCATGCGGGGCATAGGGTTCGGCCGCGGCAACCATAGCGGCGATGCGGTGTTCGTTTCGCTCCCTGACATCGTCAAATGGAAATCCAGTCACAACGAACGCCGCCCAGCCGAAGACCGTCAGTCCCGCGATACCGCCAGCGCGCGTTCCGAGCAAAGGCGCGCAGGCGATGATCACCGGTACAATCAGCGGCAGCGCATAATGGCCGTAATAATTGCCGATCGAAAAGAATCCGGCGGCTGCGAACCCGATCCAGAGCAGCAAAAAAGACACCGGCGCTCCGATTGCTTCGCGGCGCATCATCAGGATAGGAATCGCGAAGCCCGCCACGAGCAGCAAGGGCGCAAGCCTAACGCCGGTTCTCCACAAAAATCCAAGGTTTGAAACGCCGTCTGGTTCATGCTTGAGGAAAATCGAGATAAAATTGGCTTGTACGAACTCCGGGCCGTGCCCGATGGCGGCGTAAAAACCAACGGCGAGCAATGTCGGTGCGGCCGCGATGGCGAACCAAAGCATGACCTGCGTGAAGATGCGCAGGGGCGATCCAAAGCGCCGCCGCGCGAGAAGCAGGCTCAGCCATAAACCATAGGCGCAACCCTCGATCGCAGCCGTATATTTCACCTGAATGGCGAGGCCCGCCCAAAAGACAGCGCGCGAACCGCACCTTATGATGCCGCTTTCGTCCGGGGCTTCCTCAGCCCGCAAGACCTCCCAAGCGGCGATGGCCATGAACAGGTTGTAAAAGACGGGCGATTGTCCCCCAGCGCCTTCGAGAAGCGGCAGATAAAGAAGGTAACTCACACCGGCGAGCCAGGCGCCGGGGAGAGCCGCGAAGCGGCTCGCGATCAATACGATGAAGAGGGCCGTCACGGCAGCGAAGATCGCGGCCCCGATTTGATAGGCCAGAATTCCATCGGGGCTCAACGGACGCAGCGCGGCATAAATCAAAAATAGCAGGATCGGTTTGCGATCCCAAATAGAGACATAGGGCAATGCGCCGTGCCACATGCGGTCAGCGACAAGCAGATAGAATTGCTCGTCCATTTGAATGGCAGGATCGCCGAAACGGTTGGCGCGCGTCGCAAGAGCGGCTGCCAGGAGCGCTAGCATGATCCAGATATTTCGTGATGCTGGCAGACCGATGTTTCGAGGCGCGGCCAAAGAAGCGGCAGTCATCGGCGTGGCATTTCGTTTGGCGGCAACAGATCCTTTCGCACATAGAGGACTTGCCAGCGGCTCGGGAAGCCTTGCGGAAATGACGCGGTCGCTTGATAATCCCGTGTAAGAACATCTTCCAGCATAGCTTTGGTGGTAAGATTACGCGGAGTGCGCAGCGGCCTGTCGGCATAGAAAATGGCAGGCGGCCGCGTTGCCAGCAAATCCGCCATCGCATGTGTCGCGTCGACCGCCTCTGCCTCGGCCGCTTCGTTGAGATGGCCTGGGAAAGCGTAGCGCGACGGCAGGCACGAATGTGTCAGCAGATAGATGACGGGAGGCGCATCGAAGAGATAGAGGCAGCCTCGCGACATATAGGGCTGCGCCGCTTCGGCCATAGCCTCGATCTGATGCTCATGCGCTTTCTTCAAAGCGTCCGGCGGGAACCCGAACACCCAGATGGCAAATGCTTCGAACACGGCAATTGCCAAAGGGCCGCGAACCGGCGTTGCCAACAGCGGCGCGCAGAGAATCGCCACAGGGACAAGCAGCGGCAGTGCGTAATGGTCGTAATAATTGCCGAGCGCGAAAAAGCCTGCGATGGCAAACGACGTCCAGAGCAGTAAAAACGAAAGGGATAAATCGACTGGCCTTTGACGCAATATATGTAAAAGGGAAAAGGCTGCGACGAACAGCAAGGGTGCTAGCTTAAAGCTCGTGATCAATAAAATATCGGCGCTTGGAAAATCCGCCGGCTGGTGCTTCTGAAAGATCGACAGGAAATTGGCTTGGGCAAACGCCAGGCCGTGGCCGATGAGCATATAAAAGGTAAACGCAATGAGCGTCGGCGCGACCGCGACCGCGATCCAAATAGCAACGCGCGGCACGATGCGGACAGCGAAGCCGCGTGCTTGCCGGATCATCAGGATCGTCAGCCATAGGCCGAATCCGATGCCTTCAATCATCGCGATATATTTCACCTGGATCGCCAGTCCGGCGCACAGCATGCAGCGCAAACCGTGCCGCCAGATGCAAGCGGAATCATCTGCCTCGCAGGCCCTGAAGACCTCCCAAGCGCCGATTGCCATCAACAGATTATAGAAGACGGGCGCCTGCCCGCCGGCACCTCCCAAAAGCGGCAGATAGACGAGATAGGCTGCACCGGCGAGCCAAGCCCCGCGAAGAGAAGCGAAGCGTTGCGCGATCAAGACAATCATAAAGGCGGTCGCCGTGGCGAAGACCAGCGCGCCGATCTGATAGGCGGCGATGCCATCTGGACTGAGCGGACGCAGCGCCGCGTAAATCAAGAAAAGCAGGATCGGTTTGCGATCCCAGATATCGACGTAGGGCAGCGCGCCCTGCCACATCCGGTCGCCGACCAGCAAATAGAATTGTTCGTCGATGTGAATGTCAGGATCGCCGATGCGCCAGCCTCGCGTGAAGAGGGCGACGGACAGCAAGCTCAAGAGAACCCAAACGATTTTGGAGACCGGCCGGTCGATGCTCTGCTTCGCGGCTATGGACATATATGCCATCATCGGTCCAAAATGCGGATGATGAAGGTCTATTAGGTGTTAGTTAATTCGGCGTAATATCGAAAGTCACATAGAATGATATTTGGCTGCTTTTCTCAATTTGCGCTTTTTCAACCGATTGCGGCCGTTATATTGGATATATCCGATGGCTTCGTCATGGTATCGGACGAATTTCATTCAAAATCATAATGATCTGGTGTCCAGACTCAATCGTCAGGCCGTCCACACATGCTTCGTCGCTTTGGCAACCCGCAAGATTAAGTGCTCCAGGGGAAGGATAGTACGCTAATTGGTTCGTTATTCCCTGCGCATCGCCTTTGCTCCTCGCAAATGGCGGCTCCTATATAGCAAACTGATTAGGTCCGGACCGGTCTTGGTAACTTGCTTTCTATGCTTTGCTCCACCAAAAATAACGGCGCAACGTATAATGAAAATATTTAAGTTGCGCTTCTCCGACATTCTGTGCCGATCCCGGATGTTCCGGTCCGTACATGACATAATTATCGACTGGAAGCCGCTTGGCTTCTTCCGCGATAAAGCGCGAGAGCAGAAGATCGGCGGAGATGCCGACATCCAGCGCCTCCGCGAACATGGTGGCGTCATTGTCGAAATTCGCATTCGCCAAAACCTCACGCAATTGCGGCGGCAGACGGTCGTAACAGTCGAATTGGCGTTTGAGCCGATTGCTCATGCCTTCGCTCTTATTATGCCAGGAAAGCCGCGAAGCGGTGTCATGCCCATGCCTAAAGGACCGATCGAAGCGAATATCGCCGCGCTGCTTTCATTGAGAGGCCAGACCATTCAATAATCCCAAAAGCCTTCAACAATCCCAAAAGCCCTTGAGCGGATTGCGTTGAGCCCAGCTTATGAGCTAGGCACTTACTCTCGCATTTCCCGGCGGGCCAGTATGCAAAACACCTTATGGGTAATTTTTACGAGAAAGCCAATCATTGCCCTGCTGGCGGGGACATTGTCTGTGAGCGGCTGCGCGGATTTTCCTGGCCGCTGCGATCTTGGCCTATCGCACGAAGATTGCGCACCGGCGCCAGAAGAGGCCAACCAATTTCCGGGCGATGATGCGATTTGCCGCTCCTATGGCCTGAAATTCGGGACGCCGGATTATACGAGATGCCGCGCTGCGAAAGCCTCCCTGCGCGACGAGACGAAATCCGCCATCGATATGCAATGGCGGCAAAATCCGCTTTGATCTGCTGCCGCGATGCAGCAAAATTTGGGGCGATTGGCATGCCAAACTCGCCGCTTGACCTTCTAAAAACATTGGCTTTTCTAATTAAACGCGGTTCCCGTTCGAGCCGCGCACGAATAGACCGCGCGGCGTATTTTCATTCGCGCGTGATGTTTTGAACTTAAGAGCGTAACGGCCAACCGCCTGGAACTTCGCAGCCTGGGCCGAAACCGCAAAGCGAATTCATCGTTCGAATTGAAAGCGTCATCGCAATGCTCCAAGCTAAATTCGTTACATCGGCGCCCGAACGCAATGAAGCCGAAGCGCTCGTTTTCCGAACCGAAGTGCGCCGCCTCGGACGTCTTTTAGGTGACGTGATCCGCGAGCAGGAAGGAGAGGACCTCTTTTTGCGAATCGAGGCGATCCGGCGCGGTTGCGTCGCCACCTTCAGAGAGCATACCGCCGACGCGGGCGTCGATGCCATGCTCGACAAGCTCGCTCCTAAAGAAGTGGTGAAATTCGTCACGGCCTTTACTTATTTTCTGCATCTCGTGACGATCGCTGAGGACCGGCATCTCATCCGTTCTCTGCGCAATAATGCGAGCGCCCATTCGGATGGATTGCAGGAAGCTTTGCGCACGCTGGCCGATAGCGGCGTCACGCGCGACGCTGTCATCTCGCTCTTTAAAGAAGGGTTGATCTCGCCGGTCTTGACGGCGCATCCGACGGAGGTTCGCCGCCGTTGCATCATCGAACGTGAAACCGCCGTCGCCGCGCTGACCGCGCAGATCGAAACCGCGTTGCCGCAGGAAATCGAAACGCTCGAAGATGAGTTGCGCGCGGAGATCACAGGCCTGTGGCAGACCCGTTTGCTGAGGCCGAAGCGGATCAACGTTCAAGACGAAATCGATAATCTGATGGCAACATTCGCCCGGACGTTTTTGCCAATCATACCGCAGCTTTATCGAAGCTGGGAAAAACTGCTCCAGGCCGACCGCCTGCCGCCGGCGCTGCGGCTTGGCTCCTGGATCGGCGGCGACCGCGACGGCCATCCGCTGGTGACGGCGGATATACTGGTCTTCGCTTTCGACCGTCAGTGCCATTTTATTTTCGATCACTATCTGCAAGAATTGCATCGGCTGGGCGGCGAATTATCGACTTGCGTGACGCTGGTTCCGGTGACGGAAGAGCTGATGGCTATGGCCGATGCCTCCGGCGATTGCTCCGATCACCGGCGCGATGAGCCCTACCGCCGCGCGTTGACCTATATCTATGCGCGCCTCGCGGCGACGCGCCTGCGTCTCGTGGGTAAACTGCCCGCGCGTCCGCCGCGCCTTACGGCGCCTGCCTATGCCGATGTCGCGGATTTCCTTGCTGACCTGAATGTCGTCGATGCCTCGCTGCGGGCCGATCGCGGCGCTAGGCTTGCTGACGGCAGGCTTGGCATGCTGATCCGTGCCGTGACGTGTTTCGGTTTCCATCTGTTTACGGTTGATCTGCGCCAGAACGCCGAGGTGCACGAGCGGGTCATTCATGAACTTCTCGCGAAGGCCGGCGCTCACCCCGATTATCTCTCGCTCGATGAATCTGCCCGCTGCGCATTGCTATGCGCTGAACTCTCGCATGAGCGGCTGTTGCATTCGCGTTTCCTGACCTATAGCGCGGAGACTGCATCCGAACTGGCGATCGTGCGCGAAGCCTCTAAAATCCATCAAAAACTCGGCCCTTCAGCGATCGCCAATTACGTGATCTCGAAAGCTGGCGCTGCCTCCGACATTCTCGAAGTTTTCGTGCTGCTCAAAGAGGTCGGGCTATTCAATGGCGGCCCTCAGCCGCGCTCTGCCTTGATGGTCTCGCCGCTTTTCGAGTCGATCGACGATTTGCGTCAAGCTCATAATATCATGGCGGATTTTCTGGCTCTGCCGATCTCGGCGTCGATCCTCAAGACGCAGAATTACGTGCAAGAAGTCATGCTCGGCTATTCCGACAGCAATAAGGATGGCGGCTATCTTACGTCTGTCTGGGAGTTGCGGCAGGCGACCGAACGTCTTGTTGCGCTTTATGCAAAAAACGGAATCAAACCGCAGCTCTTTCATGGACGCGGCGGTGCCGTCGGACGCGGCGGCGGGTCCAATATCGATGCCATCCTGGGTCAGGTCAATCATTCGGTCGAAGGCCGCATCCGTGTCACGGAGCAGGGCGAGGTTATCGAGAGTAAATATGGCACGCCGGAACTCTGCCGGCATAATCTCGACACGCTCGCCGCTGCAACGGTGCAGGCTACACTTTTGCCGCGCACGGATTCGCAAAGGTTCAACGCTTTATTTGAAGCTTTGAGCAGGCGCGCCAATGCCGCCTATCGCGGTCTCGTTTACGAGACGCCGAATTTTATCGATTATTTCCGGCAGGCGACGCCTATTCTCGAAATCGCCAATCTCCACATCGGCTCGCGGCCCCCGTCGCGGAGCGCAAGCGCGGTGTCGAGCATCGAAGCTTTGCGCGCGATTCCTTGGGTATTCAGCTGGTCGCAAGCGCGCATCATGCTGCCAGCCTGGTATGGGTTCGGCACGGCAGTCGAAGAGCATATGCGCGAACATCCGGAAGACCGGCCGCTGCTGCGCGATATGTATCAGGAATTGCGTTTCGCCCGCACGACCGTCGCCAATCTGGAAATGGTTCTCGTCAAAACCGATATGGATATAGGCGAGAGATATGCCGAACTCGTCGAAGACCCTGAACTGCGCAAAACAGTCTTCGGACGAATCAAAGACGAATGGAACCGCACGCATGACTGGGTGCTGGAATCGACCGGTTCGACCGAACTTCTAGCGAGCGATCCCGTGCTGCTCGGCTCCATTCACGACCGCCTGCCCTACATCGAACCTTTAAATTATCTGCAGATTGCCTTGATCAAGCGGTTCAGAGCCGGTGACACGCTGCCTGAGGTTCAGCAAGGCATTCATCTGACCATCAATGGCGTCGCCGCGGGTTTGCGCAATAGCGGCTGACAAATTGAACAAAAAAGGCCCGCCTCCCGGCGAGCCTTGTCGAAACATTGACGTTTAAAAGCTATTTGCCGATCAGTGCAGGCTCACCATTTCCAGATTGCTCTGAAGCGCATTGGCGACTGCCATATCGCGTGAATCGCTCAAGATCAGTGGCGTCCCATCCGCGCCAAGCAGGGCAAAAATTCTAATTCCCGGCGCGATATCCGGTGCTTTCGGAAAAATCCGTTTCACGTCGTCGGAGAGCATCGTTTTGACATAGGCGAGGGTTCCGCCGCCGAGATGCGCGAATTGCTCATCGGTGAAAAGCTTTTCGACAGCCGCTGTTTCGATGGTCGCGGGTGTTTCTGGTGAGGTCATCTGTTCGTCTAACATTTTTTCTTCCTTTTGCTCGCTGTTTCTCAAAACACGCTTGCTTCGCGAACTTTCAGTCTCGCACACTATTCAATTTCGAATCCTGGTAGCATTCTAATCGCGATATGAAATGTCGATCTTCTTGATCGCCTTTTCCGGTTGCGGCCGGATCAGATCCACCGCGAGAAGACCATTCGTGAGATCGGCGCTGAACACTTGCATTCCATCGGCGAGCAGGAAAACGCGCTGGAATTGCCGCGCTGCGATACCGCGATGAATATAACAACGTTCCTTATCGTCCTGCTGGCGGCCCCGGATCACGAGCTGTCCTTCTTCGACTGTGACCTCAAGCTGATCTTTGGTAAAGCCAGCGACCGCCAGCGTAATACGCAAGGTTTCCTGCTGATTGCCCGCCTTAGCTATGCGCTCGATATTATAAGGCGGATAGCCGTCGGGCGGTGCGCGGGTAACGCGTTCCAAGGCGCGTTCGATTTCGTCAAAGCCCAAAAGAAAAGGCGAATTGAGACCAGGCATACGTGTCATCTCGAAGCCCTCAGGCCTTCGTTAAAGGCGGAGCCCTCGAAAGGCGCCCCGGATTATCTAAAAGACGATATGGCGATGGACGCCATCTGTTCAAGAGGCCTGAAGAGCCGATGGATATGCCAGGGTTAAAACCCGGAAAGATCTGCGATGACACGCCCCTATTGACACGCCCTTATTGCGCCGCCGTGCTTTTCATGACCGGCTCGGTCCTGTTGCGCGCAGCGGGCAGCCCCAGCGTGCGTCCAGGATATCCAGCTGCGTCGAAATAACGGGTATCGCCGACGATCTGGCTCAAGATGACGGTCTCATGTCCTTCGGCGTCAGGTTCCGAACGGATTTTGACGGCCTTGGCTTCCGGCATCGCGCCGTTCGGCATCGCCTCGGACAAAACCCGTCCGGCAAGCTTGCCCTTATCTGGAATATGCAAAGCCAGCAGATGCGCGATCGTCTTGCCGATATCGGCATTGCTCGCCGGTGCATCATCCTCGAACTTCTGCCGGAAGCTCGGTCCGGCGGCGCCCATCACGTTGCGCGTATCGGCCCGCGAAAAGCTGCCGTGCATGCCTTGGCCTTGCTGCAAACCCGTATCGGCCACCTCCACGCCGCAGATTGTCGGATCGTCACAGCCGAGCGCGAAGCTGCGGAAATTGACCGCGATGGCAGGCATCGGCGTGATCGCCGACCCTTTCAATGCGACGGCGGAGAGCGGCAAAGTGCCAGGTATCTTGCCGAGGCTATCGTCCACGAACAGCCCGCTCACATAATCCTGGGCTGAAAGCACAGCGGCGATTTTGGCGGCGAGGTCTTTGTCGCCGGTTGGCAAATAAACGAGATCGGAGCCGCCGTTCGACGCCACGACAATAAGCGGATGCGAAGAATCGCCGCCAATCAGGCCATTGCCGCGACTGGGATAAGCGCCTGCTGCGACTTCGGCGCCTTTTGCATCCGGATCGTAAAGCGTCATGTTAAGGGCATGGGCGAGATCCAAGGCGAGAAAACCCGGCGGCAGCAGGTTCGGTGTGACGTTTTTATAGCTCTGCGCCGCGGCCCAGCTCGTGGCGCTCTCCTTGGAGATCGTCGAGAAGCCATGATCCGAGACGACGATGATGTCGGTGTCTCGATCAAGCCCCTGCTGTTTGAGCGCGCTCTCCAGTTTGGCGAGATCGTCATCGGCGTTTTTGATGGCGGCGAGCGAGGTTGGCCCATTGATACCGGGAATCAGGCGCCCGAGGCTATCGCCTTGATTATGCTGCGTGCCGTCAGGATCGCGCGACCAGAATACCATTACGAAGGGCTGGTTGCGTTCTTTGAAAAGGGGCAACACGGCTCGGGTTGCCGCGTCGGTGAAAAAATTCTGCTGCTCGACATTGGCGGTGAGCGTGCCGGGCATGGTGCTCGACCCGTATTTGCCATTCTCGCCCCTAGACGGCGTTTGCACGGGCAGGCTCGCAGCGCCAAGGCGGCGGGTCAATTCATCGGACATTGGAATGCCGCCTGGCCGGCCGGTCATGTCGTCGATGACGATCGTGTGCTGGCCGGTGCGCTCCGTATGATCGAAGATCAAGGTAGGCCCGAGCTTGCCGATCGCCGCTGTCGAGAAGCCAGCTTCGCGCGCGGCGCGCAATATCGTTTCTTCGTTCAGATAATCGCCGGAAAAATGCTCGTCGACATCGCCGAGGACGGGGTCGCTCTCCAAAAACGGGGTCAGACTATCGCCCGCGCCGGGCACTTGAAAGCCGGTATAGATCGTATTGCTGAAATCGCCTGTATCGCCGAGCATATGGCCGGTTGCCATGCCCGACGCATTGGCCGTGGTGAAGGTCGGAAACAGGGAATGCGTATTGGTGAACCTGACGCCTTCGGTCATCAAAGCCGTTATGGCAGGCGCGTTCTTCTCGCTGACCATGCCATACCGCAATCCGTCGGCGACAAACAAAATGACATTATGCGGCCGGGCCTGCGCCAAAGCGGGCGAAGCGATCGCGGGCAGGCTTAGGAAGCCCAAAATGGAAATGGCAGTCGTTAGCGCACGCATCATGCGGTCCTTCGGGTCATCGTACATTGCAGGTCGCAACCGGTCAGATGACAAAAGCGAAATTTATTGCGGGTTCATGACAGCGGGCTTTTGAAGCCTCCGGCCGTGTGTTTATCTAAGCGCCAGCGGGGCGGACCGCGCATGACGCGGTAAAGGCCGTTCAAGCCGAAGACAAAGGCTTCGAGACATCTTCAAGCGATTTGCCTTCCGCCGCGACG
>Ga0116230_10005195_pt1 | contig 12779 bp, 11 predicted proteins | sample S1TSphfallax_3_FD_88678 | JGI IMG/M metagenome (GOLD analysis project Ga0116230, IMG submission 88678) | Host-associated microbial communities from peat moss isolated from Minnesota, USA - S1T2_Fd - Sphagnum fallax MG | ecosystem: Host-associated > Plants > Peat moss > Unclassified | place...
CGGCCAGTCGATCAAGGAGTTCAAGAAGGCGTCCAAGGACGAGGCCGACGAGCCCGTGAAGAAGGCCGAGGAGAAGAAGCCCGATCCCGCCGGCACCCACGGCTCGAACTGAGCCGTCCGGGCGCGGTCTGCTGACCGCCTCTGCCCCCCTCCGGCCCCTTCTGCGGACGGCCGGGATCGCCGCTTCGGGCGGACCGCTGACGCAGCCGCTCAGGGAGATTCCGGCTCGTCGATCAACCGGCGTCCGAGCGACTCGACCGGGGACTCCGTTTCGGCGAGCCACGCCCGGAACTCGCGGATCTGCTGCGGCGGACCCAACGCCAGCAACTCATCGCCCGCACGCAGGACCTCCGCACCGCCCGGGTTCAGGATGCGGGCGCCTCCGCGATGGATGCCCGCGATCTGGACCCCGTGGAGGCGGGCCGGCGCCAGCTCGGCCAGCGTCCGCCCCACGCACCGGCAACCGGCCGGCAGCGGCAGCGCCTCCATGCGGATTTCATCGAAGAGGGAATCTCCGCCGGCCGCGCCGGACACCGCGCTGAGCCAGCGCCGGCCCGCGGCGACTTGCGCGGACGTGCCGAGAATGAGGACCTTGTCCCGCGGATACAGGACCGACTCGGGCGGCGGCAGCGGAATCATGAAGCCCTGCCGCTCGATCCCTACGATGGTGCAGCCGCAGCGCCGGCGCAGATCGAGCTCGTCGAGGCGGCGGCCCTGGCAGTCGGCCAGGTCCGGGAGCGTACAATCGATCATCTGGAGATCCCAGTCGGTATGCGGCTGCAGCCAGGGCGCGGCGCTGGCCGAAAGGCGGCCCTCGGACGTCACCATGACGGACTGCAGCTCCACCTCGAGGTACGAGTGCCAGTAGATCAGCTTGCGGCGCAGCAAGAGCAACACGGCGAGCGCGGCGAACCCGCTGGCGACGATCAGCCAGCGGGCGGTCGTGCCCCAGGGCAGAATGGAGACGATCCAGACCGTCAGGACCGCCGCCGCGAGCAGCTTCAGGCCGGTCTCGATCAGGGGCGCGACCCGCCGGGCGCGCGGATGCCCCGAGGTCGAGACCTGCGCAAACAGCAGGGCGAGGGCCGAACAGTTCCGCCAGATGGCGACGAGGGGGGCGATGATCAGCAGCGAGAGACTGAACCAGTAGAGGTTCGCCGGAACGACCGAGTCGCCCCACCCCCGGCCAAAGCGGTGCTGGACCGCGCCAAAGAGGATCCGCGAAAACAGCAGCAGGCCGCTGACCATGGCGATCTCCACCCCGATTTGGAGGAACCGCTTGCGGCTCAGCCGCCAGAGCGGACTGCGGTTGCGCTGGTGCCGGAGCCGATCGATCCAATCCTGATAGTAGCGCATCCAGTCCCGCAGCCAATGCGGCCGCCGCCGGAGGACGGCCTCGGCGATCGGTCCGGAATGGCGGGTGAGCGTCGGCGCCGCCAGGGTGGTGAGCAGCGAAACGCCAACGGCCAGCGGATAAAACCGGGCCGGCACGACGGCGGCCCCGACCCCCACCTGCGCGATGATGAACGAGAATTCGCCGATCGGCGTGCCCATCAGGCCGGCCCGGAGCGCATCGCCGACGGGGATGCCGATCAGCGAAAGCCCGGCGGTCAGCGCCAGCGGCCGGGCGACGAGGGTGAAGGCGGCCACTCCGACGATCAGCCCCGCCTCGGCCGCGAGGTCGGGCAGATTGATCTGCATGCCCACCGCCACGAAGAACACCGCGCTGAAGATGTCCCGCATGCCCTCGAAGGTTCGCTCGACCTGGTGACGATGGGGCGTCTCGGCGATGATGATGCCGAACAGGAAGGCGCCGAGCGCGAGGGAGTAGCCGGCGCGCTGGGCGAACAGGGCCAGGCCAAAGAGGAGGGCGCCGATCCCGAGGGTCTGGAGATCCTCGTCGGCCGCGATGCTCATGCGCTTCAACAGCCAAGGGACGAGCAACAACCCGGCGATGCCGATCAGCGCGACGAAGGCGCCGAGGTGTCCGAGCGTCGACCCGACGCCGGGCCATCCCTCCCCCGCCGACCGCGCCCCGCCCAATTGCACCAGGGCGTGCAACGACGTCAGCATCACCACGGCGACCAGATCCTCGAGGACGGACACCGCCAGGGCCAGCTGGCCGGACCGCTCGTGGTTGACCCCCGCCTCGTGCAGCAGCTGGCCGATGATCGCGCTCGAGGAAATCATCAGCATGCCCGCGAGGAAGAGCCCCTGCACGGTCGTCCAGCCGAGGGCCGCCGCCAACAGGCGCGACAGATAGTACATCGCGATCGAGCCGCCGACCGTCGCCGCGAGCAGCGGCAGGCCGAGGCGCCGGAGCTTGCGCAGCGACAGGCGCAGTCCGATCGAGAACATCAGGAAGACGAGGCCGACCTGCGCAAGCGTCTGGACGCGGTCGGCGTCCGCCACCAGCGAGAGGGACGACAGTCCCGGTCCGACGAGTATCCCCGCCGCCAAAAAGCCGAGCACCACCGAAAGTCCGAGCCGCTGGCAGATCCAGCCGACCATCCCCGCCACCACGAGGATCACCGTCAGATCTTGGATGAACAGAATGCCTTGCATGGTGGGCCGGGACCGGGCCGGAAAATCGGCTCCCCGCCCCCGCCGCGTCAACCCTAACCGCCGGCCGGGGTCCGAGGGGATTCCCGCGTTGACACCCCCGCTCCGCGCCGATTCGCTTCCGTCGGCGGCAACGCCACCACTCCTTCCGCAACCCGCTGCTCATGGCCAATTTCCTCGGTTACTTCTCCAACGACATCGGCATCGACCTCGGCACCGCCAACACGCTCGTCTACGTGAAGGACAAGGGCATCGTCCTGCGCGAGCCCTCGGTGGTGGCGCTCGATACGGTCACCCGGAAAGTCAGGGCGGTCGGCGACGAGGCGAAAAGGATGCTGGGCCGGACCCCCGGCAACATCACCGCGATCCGGCCGATGAAGGACGGCGTCATCGCGGACTTCGACGTAACCGAGGCGATGCTCCGCTACTTCATCCAGAAGGCCAGTCAGAGTTTTCGCGCCCCGCCGCGCGTCGTGATCGCCATTCCCTCCGGCATCACCGCGGTGGAAAAGCGGGCGGTGATGGACAGCGCCACCCACGCCGGCGCCCGCAAGGTGATCACGATCCCCGAACCGATGGCGGCGGCGATCGGCGTGGGCCTGCCCATCGACGAGCCCGCCGCGAACATGATCGTCGACATCGGGGGCGGGACGACCGAGATCGCCATCATCTCGCTGAACGGCATCGTCTTTTCGAAATCGATCCGCGTCGCCGGCGACGAACTGGACAGCGCCATCATCAACTACATGAAGCGCGCCTACAATCTGCTGATCGGCGAGCGCACGGCCGAGGAGATCAAGATGCGCATCGGTTCGGCCTACGCCCTCGACGAGGAGCTCAGCATGGAGGTCAAGGGCCGCGATTCCGTCGCCGGCCTGCCCAAGACGATCCACATCACCTCGCAGGAGATCCGCGAGGCGCTGGCGGATACGATCGCCGCGATCGTCGACGCGGTGCGCACCACCCTGGAACGCTGCCCGCCGGAGCTCTCCGCCGACCTGGTCGACCGCGGCTTCGTCATGGCGGGCGGCGGCTCCCTCATCCGCGGGATCGACCGCCTGCTGAGCGAGAAGACCGGTTTGCCCGTGACGGTGGCCGATGACCCGCTTTCGGCCGTCGCCAACGGCACGGGGGCGGTCCTGAACGACCTCTCCTGGCTGATGCAGAACGTGTGAGGATCGGGCGGTCCCAACGCTTCGATCAGGCCAGGCCCTTCGCGACGCTGGCGCTCCTCTTCGCCGCCTGGCTGATCGCGCCCACTGCGGTCAAGTCCTTCCTCCGGGCCAGCTTCTTCGAGCTGAACGCGCCCGTGCCGGTGGCGGCCTCCTACGCCCGCGACCTGCAGGAGTTCTGGTCGCTGCGGCTGCACTCGAAGGACGAGTTGATCGAGGCGGGCCGGGACCAGGCGCGGCTCAACGCCTCCTACGCGCTCTCGATCCAGACCAACGCGGAACTCGAGGCGGAAATCGGGCGGCTGCAGGCCCTCCTCCGCCTTCCGCCGATCGATCGCTTCCGTTTCGAGCATGCCCGGGTCGTGCAGCGCGATTTCTCCGGTTGGTGGCAGCGGATGATCATCCGCAAGGGCGCGGACTTCGGCATTCCCACGGGCGCACCCGTCGTCTTCGCCGGCGGCGTCGTGGGCCGCATCGCCGAGGTCCACGCCACCACCTCCGTCGTCGAGCTGATCACCGATCCCGCGGTCCGGTTGGCGGCGGAAGTGGCCGGCGACACGCGGCCGGTGAGTTATCAGGGCGGACTGAACCCGACCTTCGGGCCCGCCCGCGGGCTGCTCGAATTCGTGCCGCTCGACATCTGGGCGGACGCAGAGCATCCCAAGCTGCTCGTCACCTCCGGGCTCGGGGGAGTGTTCCCCCCGGGACTGCTGATCGGGCGCGTGGTCAAGGTGGAATCCAGCACCGACGGCCTGTTCAAGACGGGCGTCGTCCAACTCGATCCCCGCCTCGCCGAACTGACGGAGGTCACGGTGCTGGTGCCCGCCGCGCCGGCGCCCGCGTCCTGAAACGCGCCCATGGCGGACCCGGCCTGAGCCCATGCGCGGCACCCTCGTTCTCTTCCTGACGCTCCTGCTGCTGCAGGCGCTGCTCGGACAAGCCAACCATTCCCTCACCGGGCTTCACGTGCATCTGTTTGCGGCCGGATTATTCGTGACGTATGGGTCCCTCATGCTGCCCTTCGGCCCCGGTCTCGCCACGAGCGTCCTCGCCGGACTGCTGTGCGACGCCGCCGCGCCGGTCGCCTTCGGTACGCAGGCCCTCCTGTTCGGCCTCGCCCACATCGTCGTCTTCAACCTGCGCGATCGCATCCCGCGCGAGGATCCCGCCGCCCGGCGGTTCATCGCCCTCGCCGTCAATGCCGCGGTCTTTCTCGCCCTGTCCGCCGTGCTGATCCGCCGCGGTCTCGGCCGCCCCGCCGCGTGGCCCCGGCTCGCCTCCGACCTGCTCGCCTCCGAGATCGCGCTCGCCCTGGTGGCGCCGTGGTTCTTCGCCCTCCAGGCGCAAGCGCTGCGCCTCGCGCGGGTCGAGGCCGCCTGAGCTGAGCCGGACCGAGGCCCCATCCCCGCCCCGCCCATGGATCGCCGCGACCCCGATCTCGCCGCCCGCTCGGGCGCGCTCGTCGAATCCCGCCAGGGCTTCGACCCCCGCCTCGCCGCGTTCTACGCGATCATCGCCGGCCTCCTCCTGCTCCAAGCGGGCCGTCTCGCCTATCTCCAGCTCGCGCGCGCGGACGTCCAGGGCGAACGCGAGCGGCAGCAGAACGAACGGCGCATCATCGTGCCGGGCCCGCGCGGGAACATCTACGACCGCGAAGGCCGCCTGCTCGTCGGGAATCGGGCCCGCTTCGCCGTCGTGCTCTACCTCGACGAGCTCCGCGGCGAAATCCGCCGCGAGTACATCCGCATCCGCAAGAATTACCGCGACACGGGCGACCAGGATCTGCCGACCGCCGACCAGATGGAGCAGATCGCCCGCGTCGGCGTCGTGCAGCGCTACCTCGATCAGGTCGACGCCCTCCTCGGCCGGCCGGACCGCGTGAACGCGACGCGCCTGCAGCTGCACTTCCAGCGCCAGCTCCTGCTGCCCTACACCTTGATCGACGATCTCTCGCCCGAGGAATTCGCGGAGCTGATCGAACGCCTGCCGGTGAACTCGCCCCTGCAGGTCTACACCTCGAACACCCGCTCCTACCCGTACGGGGCCGCCGCCGCCCAGGTCCTGGGCTTTGTGGGCGTGGACGAGAGTTCGGACGCGGACACCTTCCCCGGCGACGGCCTCAAGACCTTTCAAATGAAGGGCTCCATCGGCCGCGACGGACTCGAGCAGCGCTTCGACACCCTCCTCCAGGGCGATGCCGGCTACACCATCCTCCGGGTGGACCCGGCCGGCTATAAGGTCAATCCGCCGCTCGACACCCGCAAGCCCGTGCAGGGCCAGAGCCTCACCACCAGCCTCGACATCGACCTGCAGCGCGCCGCGGAGACCGCCCTGGGCGACCAGACCGGCGCCGCGGTCGCGCTCGACGTGCACACGGGCGAAGTGTTGGTCATGGCGAGCGAGCCGGGCTACGACCTCAATCTCTTTTCGCCGCGCCTCAGCCCCGCCGCCGCCGCGGACATCGCGCAGCGCAAGGCCTGGACCAACCTGGCCGTGAACGGGGTTTATCCGCCCGGCTCCACCTTCAAGATCATCGTGTCGACCGCCGCCCTCCGCCACGGCGTCGTCGCGCCCGACACGATCGCCGCCGACTGCGAGGGGACGATGATGATCGGGCACCGCCGCTTCTCGTGTGACAATGGTCTCGGCCACCACGGCGAGATTGCGCTCCCGCGGGCGATCAGCGTGAGTTGCGACATCTATTTCTGGACCGTCGGGCTCCGCACCGGCGTCGACGCCATCGCCGCCGAGGCGCGGCGCTTCCGCCTCGGCCGGCCCACCGGCATCGAACTGCCCAACGAAACCCACCGCATGCTCGTGCCCGATCCCGCCTGGCGCCGGAAGGTGCGCGACGAAGCCTGGAATCCGGGCGACACCGCCAACCTTTCGATCGGCCAGGGCGATGTGGGCGTCACCCCGCTCGAGATGGCCTGTTTCGCCGCCTCGTTCGCGCGCGACGAGACCGTCACGATCCCGACCCTCCAGCACGATCCCCACCGCGCCCCCCAGCACACCGAACCCACCGGGCTGACGCCGGCGCAGCGGGCCGCCATCGTCGCGGGCATGGAGGGCTGCACGGAGGGGGAAGGCACCGCGCACTTCCTGACCGATATCCCCGCCTACCGCATCCCGGGGGTCCGCATCGCCGGCAAGACGGGTACGGCGCAGCTGCCGGGCAAATTGGACCTGGCTTGGTTCATCTGCTTCGCCCCGATCGAACGGCCCGAAATCGCGGTGGCGGTCGCGGTGCAGGGCAACACCCCGGGCGAAGCCTTCGGCGGCGGCCGCGAAGCCGCGCCCATCGCCGCCGCGATCCTCCAGAAGTATTTCGCCAAACGCGCCGCCGCATCCGGCCCCGCCACCCCGGCGGCCGAACCCGCCGCGGGCTCCGCCGCCACCGCCGCCGTCAGGCGAGGATCTCGAGCATGCGCTCGAACAGACGGTTCACCTTCGCCTGATTCGATTTCACCAGATCCTTGAACTTGGCAAAGTCGATCTCGGTGCCTTCCAGGCCATTCGCATAGTTGTCGATGATCGCGAGGCTGTTGTAGCGCAGCCCGATCTCCGCGCACAGGTCGGCTTCGTGCGCCGCCGTCATGCCCACCACGTCGCCCCAGTGACGCACGACCGCGATCTCCGCCTTGGTCTCGAAGCGCGGCCCGCGCATCTGCACGTAGATCTTGCCCGTCGGAATCTCGAACTCGGGCGCGAGCCGCTGCGTCAGCAGCGGGATCAGCGGATTGGGAATGCCCGCCGCCCCACCCTTCAGCTCCCGGTCGAAAAACGTCGCCGGCCCCTGCTGCAGACCGACGTAGTCCGAGCACGAGACGAGCGTGCCCGGCGTCAGCGCGCGCTGGAGCGAACCCACGGAATTCAGCGAAACAATATCCTGGAAGCCGAGATCGGCGGGCGCCCGGATGTTGGCCCGGTAATTGATCGCGTGCGGCGGCAGCGGCACGCCGTAGCCGTGCCGGTTGATCAGCACAAATTCGCCCTGCGCCTTGTAGGTGACCGGTCCGTATTCCGTGTCCACCGTGCGGACGGCCCAATCGGCAAAGAGGGTGGAGTTGACGATGCTGGTACCGCTGATGAATGCGACTTTCATAAGATCGAGGCGCTCAGGCTGCGGGCGGCGCCGGCGGAAGGGCGATCGCCTCGATCTGCCGGGCCAGCGTCACATCGAGCGCGGTGACCCGCCCCTTCGCCGAGTGGGTGTTCAGCCGGACCGTGACCCGGTTGTAGACGTTGGTCCACTCCGGATGATGGTCCAGGCGATCCGCCGCAAAAGCGATCCGCGTCATGAAGGCGAACGCCGTGCGGAAATCGGCAAAGGTGAACGTCTTCGTGAGCCCGTTGACGCGACCGGTCCAGCCGGGCAGCCCGCGCAGCGCCGCCTTCAGCCGGGACGAGGAGAGGGGGGCGGGACGCATCGCCGGCAGTATGCCGGGCGAAAGGCAGACCGCAATCCGAGTTTTTCCAGCCGCCTTCCCCCTTGTCAAATCCGAGGCCGGCAACCTAACTCATGAGGCAGTTATGCCCATCCGCCATCCAGCTCTCGCCGACCGCGCCGCGGTTCCGGCGCATGTCGCCATCATCATGGACGGCAACGGACGCTGGGCCACCCGCCGCGGCTTCCCGCGGGTGGAGGGCCATCGCCGCGCGGTGGAGACCGTGCGCACCGTGTCGTTCGCGGCGCGCGATCTGGGCGTCCGGCGCCTCACGCTTTACGCCTTCTCCTCGGAGAATTGGAACCGCCCGCACGCGGAGGTGGGGACGCTCATGGGGCTGCTGGAGCACTATCTGAAGAAGGAACTGGATACCTTCGTCCGCGACCGGGTCCGCCTCCAGACGATCGGCCGCACCGAAGGACTGCCGCCCGGCGTGCAGCGGCATCTGGCGACCGCCATCGCGGAGACGCGGGATTTCACCGACTACACGCTGGTCCTGGCGCTGAACTATGGGGGCCGGGCGGAGGTGCTCGACGCGGCGCGCGCCTACGCGGCCGCGATCGCCGCCGGACGGGAGAAGCTCAACGACGACTCGTGGGCCGCTTTCGAACGCTATCTTTACACCGCCGGCATGCCCGATCCGGATCTCGTGATCCGCACGTCGGGCGAGATGCGGACCAGCAATTTCCTCCCGCTGCAGGCGGCCTATGCCGAGTACGTGTTCACGCCGGTGCTCTGGCCCGACTTCACCAAGGCCGACCTCGCGGCCGCGATCGCCGAATACGGCTCGCGCGAGCGGCGCTACGGTCTCACGAGCGAGCAGCTCAAGCCCGCGGCGGCCGCCGCGGTCAAATAGCCGGCGCGCGCCCCCGTGGCCAAACGGATTCTCAGCACCGTCGTCCTCTGGCTGGTCATTGTCGGCGCGCTCCGCTGGTTCCACGCGACCGGGGCCGTGATCCTGATCGGGCTGGTCTCGGTCCTGACCCTGCGGGAACTTTATCAACTGCTCGCGGCGGCCGGCTACGCTCCGTTTGCCGGGCTCGGCATGGTCTTTGGCGCGCTGTTGACCGTCGCGCCGTGGGCGGAGGCGCGGTTCGGTTTTCGCACGCACGCCCTGCTCGCCCTCGCCACGGTGGTGTTCGCGATCCGCATCGTCGGCGAGCGCGCGGCGGAGAAGCGGGTCGAAGCGCTGATGGCGACCGTGTTCGGCCTGGTTTACGTCGCGCTCCTGCTGCAGTACCTCGTGCGCATCGTCACGCCGCTGCCGTTTCTCCCGGGGGGCGATCCGGTGGGAGCGCCGGCGCGGCTGTGGCTGGGCATCTGGGTGATCGCCGTCGCCAAGTTCTGCGATGTGGGCGCGCTGCTGACGGGCCTCGCGGTCGGCCGGCATAAAATGGCGCCGCAGATCAGTCCGAAGAAGACCTGGGAGGGCGCCGCGGGGGGGCTGCTCACCTCGATGGGCGTCGGCGCGCTCATCGCCTGGCTCGGCCGGGCCGATCTGGCGACGCTGCTCACGCCGGGTCGGGCCGCCCTGATCGCCGCACCGGTCGGGGCCGTGGGCATCGTCTCCGATCTGGTCGAATCGATCATCAAACGGCGCGCCGCGCTCAAGGACTCCGGCGGGTCGATCCCCGGCATCGGCGGCATCTTCGACGTCAGCGACAGCCTGTTGCTCGCGGCGCCCGTCGGCTACTTCCTGCTGGGTCTGCCATGAGTCTGCGCCCGGCATCGCGCAAGCGGGTGGTGGTGCTCGGCGCCACCGGATCAATTGGGGAGAACGCCCTGCGGGTGATCGCGGCCCACCCGGAACGGCTGGAACTCGTCGGCATCGCGGGACGGAGCAATTGGCGCCGGCTGGCCGCCATCGCCCGCGAATTCGGGGTCCGGGACGTGGCGATCCATGATGAGGCCGCGTGGCGGGAGGCCCGGGCGGCGGGGGAATTTCCCGGCGGGACGCGGCTGCAGGTCGGCGACGCCGGGCTGCTCGAGCTCGCGCGCCTCCCGGGCGCGGACACCGTCCTCGTGGCGGTGGTCGGGACGGGGGGGCTCGAACCCGCCCTGGCCGCCCTCGCGGCCGGGAAGGAGCTCGCCCTCGCGTCCAAGGAGATCCTCGTCCTCGCCGGCAAGTTCGTAATGGCCGAGGTGAGCCGTCACGGCGCACGCCTGCTGCCCGTGGACAGCGAGCACAGCGCCGTCTTCCAATGCCTGGAGGGCCATCCCACGGCGGGCGTGCGGCGCATCATCCTGACGGCGAGCGGCGGGGCTTTTCGCGACTGGCCGGCGGAGAAGCTGGCGCAGGCCACCCGGGCCGACGCCCTCCGTCACCCGAACTGGGCGATGGGTCCGAAAATCACCGTCGATTCGGCCACCCTGGCCAACAAGGGGCTCGAGCTGATCGAAGCGCAGTGGCTCTTCGGTCTGCGGCCGGACCAGTGCACCGCCGTGGTGCATCCCCAGAGCATCGTCCACTGCCTGGTCGAGTTCGAGGACGGCGCGATGCTCGGACAGCTGAGCCCTCCGTCGATGACGTTTCCGATCCAGCACGCGTTGCTCCATCCGGCCCGGCTGCGGGGGGTGGATTCGGCGCTGGATCTCACGCGGCTGTGGACCCTGGAATTCCGGCCGATCGACGAACAGCGGTTTCCCATGATGCGGATGGCGCGTGAAGCCATGGCGGCGGGCGGCGTGGCCCCGGCGATCTTCAATGCGGCCAACGAGGTGGCCGTCGAGGCCTTCCTGCAGGGGCGCATTCCATTTCTTGCGATTCCGCGCACAGTCGGGCAAACTTTGGACCGTGTGGCGAATTTTGAGCCCGAACAACTTTCCGCCGTACTGGCCGCCGATGCCGACGCCCGCCGGGTCGCCGGCGAAGCGCTCAACGTCCTGAGTTAAGCCGCGCCGTTACCCCCGCCTGCCTGCGTCCTTTCCCGACCCCACCCCTCCCGTCCCGATCCATACGTCCGTTCCGTGCCCACCGATCTGCTCAATTCCATCCTGTCGAATGTCTGGTCGATCTTTCTGGTCGTCCTGTTCTTCGGCGGATCCATCTTCGTCCATGAACTCGGCCATTTCCTGGCCGCCCGCCGCCGGGGCGTGATTGTCGAGCGCTTCTCGATCGGCTTCGGCCCCGCCATCTTCGGCTGGCGCGGCCGGGACGGCGTCAAGTATCAGCTCTCCTGGTTTCCGCTGGGGGGCTACGTGCTGCTGCCGCAGCTGGCCGACCTGGGCGCAATCGAAGGCGAAAGCGCCGCCGATGCGGCCAAGCTGCCGCCCATCGACTACGCCTCGAAGATGATCGTGTTTCTCGCGGGCGCGACGTGCAACGTCCTGTTCGCCTTCGCCCTGGCCTGCATCATCTGGATTGCGGGCCAGCCCGAGGCGGACGAACTGGCCCACACCCTGATCGGCGGCGTCAATCCGACGCTCGAGCTGGTCGAGGGCGGCCGGACCGTGACGGTGACCAGCCCGGCCGCCGCGGCCGGATTGCAGGTCGGCGACGAGGTGCGGGCGATCGACGGGCGGCCGGTCACCAATTGGACCGATCTGACCCAGACCGTGATCGCCGGATCGGGTCGCGGCGAGAACGGCGAACCGCGCTCCGTCTTCACGATCGTCCGGAACGGGCGCACGCGGGAGGTCGTGCTGTATCCGAAGATTTCCGGCGACGATCAGATGCGGCGCGTCGGCATCTCTCCCGGCTACGCCCTCGTCGTCCACCGCATCGTGCCCCATTCGGCCGCGGCCAAGGCCGGCCTGCGGCCGGGCGACCGGCTGCTCACCTGCAACGGCGCGCCCGAACTGAATGTCGGCGCGTTCGCCGAGGCGCTGGGCACCGCCCCGGGGCGCCCCGCCGCACTCAAGATCGAACGGGCGGGACAGACGCTCACCCTCACCCTGCCGCCGCGCGAGGGCCGCAATGAGAACGCGGGCATCGAGTTCCTCTTTGCGGTGCACCTGATCCACCCGTCGCCCTTTGCCCAGGTGGCGGACCAGGTGGGCATGACCTTCCGGACGCTCTGGGCCCTGATCAATCCGCGCTCGGACATCGGGCTGTCCAAAATGAGCGGACCGGTCGGGATCGTGCATATTTTCCACGAAGCCGCCGAGGCCGGAATCCGTCCGATCATTCTCTTCACGATTCTGGTCAACGTGAACCTCGCGATCTTCAATCTCCTGCCGATTCCCGTGCTCGACGGCGGCCAGATGCTGTTCGCCACCATCGGCCGTCTGCGCGGCCGTTCCCTGCCCGTAAATTTCGTCATGGCGACCCAGACCGGTTTCGCCGTGCTCATCCTCGGGGTCATGCTCTACCTTTCGGGTTTTGACGTGATGCGGTGGTATCGGGAAGGGCAGCCCAGCCGGGCCGCCGCCCCGGCGACCCCGGCCGCGACCGCCGAGCCGCCCGCGGCGGCGCCGGGCGCCGTCCAACCCTAGTCCCACTCCCCCCATGGCCTACTGCTCCTCCCGGTTCCGCACCGTCCGCCGTCCGACCGTCGAAGTGGCTGTCGGCTCCGTCCTCGTGGGCGGCAACCAGCCGATCCGCATCCAGTCAATGACGACGAGCGATACCCAGGATGTGGCCGCCACCGTGCGCCAG
>Ga0116230_10005196_pt1 | contig 12778 bp, 9 predicted proteins | sample S1TSphfallax_3_FD_88678 | JGI IMG/M metagenome (GOLD analysis project Ga0116230, IMG submission 88678) | Host-associated microbial communities from peat moss isolated from Minnesota, USA - S1T2_Fd - Sphagnum fallax MG | ecosystem: Host-associated > Plants > Peat moss > Unclassified | place: USA...
AACACTTGATTTTAACAATTTTTATTTTGTAATTTTTATTTTTGGCTATATGAATTAACCAGCAAAGAAAAGGCTGCATATTGGATATACAGTTGGGGCCCTTGGGGATGTGGTGAAGAGAGCATTGATGAGGAGAGTGAATGAACTACTGAGCTGCTTGCTAATAATGTGTGAAGCCTTTATTGACATTGACAGAATGAGACAGACATGGGAGGAGAGCATTCATGAGGAGCATCAAAGACGCTACAGTAAGGCGGCGAAATAGTATGTTAAACTATCAATAATGCCGAGAAAAAAAACAGCTATACATAGACATTTCATTTTATTATCCAGAGTGACATACCGAGCACAGGTGGAGATACTCTAAGAAAGCAAACATCGACATCACAGACTGGAAAGAGAAGCTACTTCTTGCCGGCTGTTCAATGGGGATCAGGGGTCTTTTTTTTCCGATTTCTGTGATGTTGCTGAATTGACGATCATCTAGAAGACAGTGTTAGCCAAATTTGGCTAAAAAAACAGGATATGAAATTAAAAAAGTTCAAGCATCCTAAATATTTTGGCTCACACAAGAAGCCATAGCCAAATTTAGTTACATGTCAGAGAGGAGTGAAGAAAAAAATTAGGATTCCTGACTTAGTTTGGCGGCCTGCTGGAACGTATACTCTAAATATGGCGAATTCAGATTGTTTATCCTCCAAGTATAGCAACTTCAGGCCAGTTTTTCCACTAAATAACCTTTGTATAAGTTGCAGGCACCCTTCTTTTGTTGCCATGGTGCAAAAATTCGCCACAAAAAGAAATGCTGGTTAGAACCCAATGAGAGAAATATGGCGATTTTTTCGAAAAAAATGTCGAAATTTTTGCAACTTGAAAACCAGAAAACACGTACTTTAACTAACTGGCTAAATTTCGCCAGGGGGAAAAAAACAAAGAAAAACGCTGTGGGATCAGTACTGGTCGGTGACTAGTTTCAAGTGCAACTGGTAGCCCAGCCGGGCCATCACAAAGCAACCGGTTTGCAGCTGCAGTGCGAGAGGCCCTGTACTGCTGCAGCAGCAACAGGGAGACGCCACCGCAAATAATAAACGATTGTCAGTCGTGACGCACGCTACGTGAAATCGGGCTGCAACTTCCTGTTTGCATTATTGCCTTCGTAAAGTACGTATTTAGGGGTGCTTTTTTGACCTTGATCTGATTATTTACTCTGCAAATGACAAGTTTGTCCAAGGCATGCCCCCACGGTCACCCTCTTCACACAATTTCTTGGCATTGCCTACCAAGGCAAGGATATAGTGTTTAGATGCATTATAGAGTATAGTAGCTTAAGGGATTTCAGCCCCTAGGTAAACATGAATCTTGGCAATTTTTAAAGGTTCATCATATCCTAGGGTTAGGATTTAGAAACATCAATCTTCATTGCCCCATTGTTCCATTGCACAAAGATTTGCAACAAAAAAAAACAAGAATTTTAACATCACAACTTAAACTAAACATAGTCCATTAAATTTTTTTAGAAAATTGATAAAATGCAAGAAATTGAAATTTGTACTTTAAACTGTTTCCTCCAATTCAAGGAGCCCAATTGTCAATAATTCCTCATTTTTTGCCATCAAGTCATTTTTTCCATGAATTTTTTCATGGTTTCATGGGCACCAACATGGCATCATCTAGCCAATTCTTCTAGATTATTTTAAGCATTTCAAATTTTTCAATGCCTAGTTGGAAGCATTGAAGGTTCATGTATATACCTTCAATATTGAAAACCTTGTTGACCTTAATATGAGAGCCCACAATCCCCATACTTTGTTGAATTACAAACCAACATAAGAAAATTATTGTTCATGCAATTTCCACGATGCCAATGGATATTTGCACTTTTTTTTTATCATTTAAATTATTTTTAAATGACTAAGTTGCTTTTTCACCATTGATGATGCCATTTCTTTTTTAATCTCCAAAATGTCATATGAAAATGTGGTTTTAGAACTTTGCGGAATAAAGTTAGGAGCTTGGGCACATGCATCATTTAGATTTAAGAAAATGTATGCACAAACAACGAGTGGAAAGAACAACTAATGGTCATACTCACTTCCAATTTGCTAGGCTTTCTCTTTGTCAATATATTGAATGACAAATCCCAATTCTTGGTGGTAAGGGTCTAATATTATGCCAACATGTTATGAGCTTTGGCCTTTTAGACAAAAACCATAAATGAAAGGAAAGGGTTAAATTTTTTTTTGCATGTTTTACTAAAGGATTTGAAGTTCTCCATCAAAAACTTGGGTCTCACTAGAATCAAATGCTAAACAATTTGCCCATAACTCATATATAAGTGATATGTTAATAGTAGGGGCATATGAAAGCAACCAATATCCTTGATGTTGGTTCAAGACACATTGCTAAACCACATGCCATAGGGTATGAACAACAATTTGGGCTATGGCCCAAACTTGAAAACTTTGCACGTGGTCTTACAAGGTCAATGGTTATTGCCTTCGATAACAAAAAATAATTACATGTTTGAAATCAATAATCATTTGGAATAAGATGATTTTTGGATCAAAGTAAATTTTTGCATGAATCTTGAATTTGCATGGGGGCAACACCTCAAGTTCATATGCATAGTGTCATTATTGCCATCCCTTACCACTTTTCCAAGTGATGGTTTTTTGCAAAACTAACCATGCTTCTTTGATTAAAATCAAGATCAAGCTAGCACATACTTTGGAGCCATATATGGCATACTAACAACACTTGGACATTGCATGACCCCAACGAGCTCCTACAAAAGGTGTTGACAATCTCAAAACTTCACAAGACACAATGGAGGTTAATGCAGAAGTCATGGTGTAAAAATTATTTTATTCATCTTTGACATATGCAAGAACATGAACATTAAGCCCATGTTTTGTAAGTAGATTAGTCACTTGTAAAGCCATAACACTTTTAGATGTGTTTTAAGTTTCAAAAAGTCCAATAGTTACATAACAAGGCTTTCATTTGTCATTTAATAAATGCATGATAAGAACAAAAATATCAACACCTCCTTTTGACATCCAAAGATCAAAAGATATAGTGCAAATATTACATGACACAAGAGATGGAGATACAAACCTTTCCTTGGTCATCTCAATAATCCTAGGTAAAAGATCATGTCTAAATTTTTGCCTTGATGGAAAATTTGGTTAAAAATTCTGCCTTAGAATCAATAGATAGGTGCTTCAACAAATGATAGAAACACAAGCTCCTTTTTTAAAGAATTTTTTGTAAAAGTTATTGTTGTAAGTGTTGTCATCACAACAACATTCTTAATAGAAGTAAAACCACAAAAATCCATCTCCAATGGAGAATTTGAGAGATTATGTCTTTGTTTTTGCATAATTTGATAAATTTTTCATGGCCTTGTTTTATATTATTATGTTTTGTGGTTGGATTTAGATTTAAACTTGATAATTTTGTTATCTTTTGTCCTTGTTCTTGTGCATTTGGAAACTCCTTGATCATAATAGTTTTTGTGCCCTTAACAATGTCATTATGAAGCAAATATTGCACAAGGCTAGTACTACCTTAGGTCATATGAGTTTGGTTGACTCTTTGGCGCAAGGACCATTATTAATGTATATAATAGGGTTCCAACCTTGTAACCCCAAAGACTAAAAACCACCCAAAAACTTGTTTTATTGATCCATAATGATAAATAATATCCACATCAATTTTTGAAAGACCATTCATTCATACTTGTGAAGGTCCTTACACATTATTTTCAAATATTCAAAAGAAATATGGATATAGATTTTCATTTATAATTCTAACATCTATTCATTTACAATTGATTTCACATACATTTACACGCACAATGAAGTCTTCAAAAAATGAATAAAATATTTTGAATATTGGACCTTAATTGTGAAAAACATTTATAGAAATTTCAATGTTGTGTCTCCCATAGCTTTTTTACATCCCTCCAACGATTGACATGTTGTAACTATATAAGTAATATTGTCCATCATCTTTTGTTTATCAACATTAGAGCATTTTGACTAATGTTCAGTATGTGACCCTACATTGAAATTTTTTGGATGAGGTTCATTAATTAAATTTAATGAATACATTGGAAGATATTGGGACCTTAAAAAAATGCACAAACCTTCTAGAGCCTTAAAGGAGCCTTGGGAAAGTCTAGTAAATATAGTTGAACCATATTTATTGATTATTCCATGTTTCTAATTGGTTACATAGTTTAATTGGTCCAATTGGTTGCTATCAATAGTCTTCCACTTATTAATAGTCCCAATTTTAGTTTTATGGGTGGGGTTGGAAAAGATTTATTAACTAAAACTTGGATGTGACAAATATTTTTGTAGAGTCACATACTTAGTGTTAGTGGAGATGTTCTTAATTTAAAATACAACCATGCACCCATGCACACCTTCATGTCCATATTTCATATGTATTCTATAATGAAAAAATCTTGCGTAAATATGAACACATTTTGCACTATTGTACCAATGACTCATGTTTGGCACAAAGTAATTCACCAAAGGTCTAACAAAAGAAAAGGAAAATTTTATTGATATTTGTTAAAATTGTTGAAAATTGAATTCCACTGGGTTATTATTACAAATACACAACACAAAATGTATTTTTCATACTTATTCATCAACTATTGAAATTCTAAATAATTAAATTTGAAATTGTCGAACCTTTTTTTCTTTAACTAAATAAATATTTGGCAAAGAACTGTTGAATGTCATTCATAAGTATAGTATTCATGTCCATGTTTTAATTCTAATTCACTTGCTTACCAACTTTTAACTCATGGTTGTCATTTAACATGTGACACCCCCAAACAACTATGTTTGTATGATAATCTCAAATTCAAATATCGATAAACTACCCAAATCCATAGCTACTATGTAATTCATTTCAATTGAATCATTACTTTCAATTTAACCCACATGTTTAATTTGAACTAACACCTAATCCTATGCCTCTTAGTGACCCACATTTATTACCATCATTAATCAAACAATAGATTTCATAATCACCATGTTGGCATGATGTTGTAGCACATCTCATTCTACTTTTGGTTTTTAATATCATATTTGTACTTTTGTACTTGCAAATATTGATTTACTTCATTATTATTCATAATAAATCATCTAAGAAAAAATCATAAATTAAAGCAAGAACACAAGTTGTGTGCACCTATGATGTTTCCATTTAATTGTGTTTAATGACACACAACCTTTTACTAAAGTGTCTTTTAAGTTTGCATTTGAGCTTTACTGGGAAAACATGTGACATGTACATGCCGCATTTGAAGTTTGAACTACAATATTAAACATATTTTCATTTGTAAGTGAAAAAATAATGTGTGACAATATTTTCATATTGTATTTAACTATTTTTTAAAGATTTAAAAAATTAAAAAACTTGTTAAAATCAGTAATTTAATACAAACAACACATGTTTTCACTGCTTCAAAATTAATGTACAATGTTCATTATGAACACATTGATGTTAACCCTAGCAAACACCATCAAACAAATCACCCAACAAAGGGGGGGAAAAAAACAAAGAGGAAGGACCCAAGTCTGAGCTATAAGGACAAAATCCAAAGTGGGTCACTGAGAGGCATAGGAAAAAATCATGTTCCAAAGCCCCCGCCAGTTGCAAAAGCATATTAGAAATAAAAAGGGATGAAAAAAACAATAAGCCTATAAGAGATTTCACTTGCAATAATGGTGCAGTTCAAGATAGAGGTAGCTTGAGCTCTCTACAAAGCTATTGACCCTTTGCCTATAGAAAACGTGTAAAACAACTGGAGGAGAGCCATCGGTGTCCTTTGTTTACCACATCATGTTAGCACCTTGATGGAAAACATCATTTCCATGTTGGTGCAAGCAACTAAAAACCATTATTGCAAGGGGAAGAAATGCATTTCTTGAATGCCAATCATGATAAATCATTCCTTTGCCTAAGTTGCCATTGTCATGACCACCTTGCAAGATGAAACATCATGCAAAACCAAATTTGCTTGTGTAGAATGGCAATGACATCATCAACCAAAGTGTACATGCCACCACACATTTCTGAACATTGAAAACTATTAGAAAATAATACCCCAAAAAAATAAAAATGGGGGAATACAAAACATATCACATTCAACAAACTCACAAGGATCATAAGTCTTAGAGAACTCTACCTTCAACTGTTCTCTCTTTAGCAACCCCTTTCCATTTGAAAAAGGCTAAATCCCATTGCTACATCAAGATTAATAGGCAATATCAAAACTAAACAATCCAAGGTCTCCAAACTTAGAGAGCAACTCTTCATGTTTATGATGAAGATTTGTTGATTAAGTCCCTGCTCACATGACACTGTACCTGTAGGCATGCACAGTACAGCTTACCATAACTGCATGAGACAGATACAACTTCTGTCAATTGTAGGCCCCAAGGAATCCACATAAAAAACTAGTGTGCATATGAAACTTTTATGCTATGAGATAGCATTTAGGTCTGGGGTGGTAGATTACGTCATTTTTTTTCATCACATTCTATGACATAATCTTCCAGTGATGATCATATGTCCATGGTAGTAACCAAAATCTGTGTTGAACATGATTCTTTTTAAAAATTATGAATCTGCCATGGAATAGTTATGGAAGGTTCCGAGACCTTAATGCCATGGAATGGTCTCACCCTTGCCCATTATGTTGGGTATGCCACCAAGCTTGCCCCAATGGGCTCACATGGTGCTCTCCCTGGAAAATGTATCCTGGGAAGATTGTTGCTGTAACTTGGCAGGTCTGCTTTTCTATCAATCAAGCAAGATTGTGGACTTCATGCTTTGGGTTTAAGTAGTCATCTTTGAGGAAGAGATCAATTGCATCTTTCTATCACAAATTGGCACTCCTTTCTTCAAACACATTTCCACAAACAGTGAATGACCAGGTCAGAGAAAAGCCTGACAGTTTGTTTAAGGCTCATGAATGCAAGAAGGCCACATTGTGAACTTTCTGGATTGAGAATAGTTTCAAAAATTGAACTAGACATCAACAAAGTATGCAATACAATGATATGGAATATATCCAATATCTACCCAAAAGTGATTACTGAAGGACATGAAGAATTTGCATCAAAATGACCCTCACTTTCTACAGCATCACAAACTAATATGGCTTGCGAATCATTTGCTTAAAACACTGAAGATTGTGAGATTAGAACTCATAAATCTGAGCTTCCATGTGGAATCAAGACATTGGTTTTTCATATATTCCAATTGTGTTTCTAAAGGTGAATATGTGTAGACTAATAGAGTTTGGTATTTGTTGAAGGCAAGAGGTGCACTACACAATTCACTTGAGGAGGTCAAAAACTACACAATAGAACAAACTTAACCTGTTGCTCATACAGAAACAGCAAATAATCTGGAGCAGTATCTGAAGGCAGTCTGAATATTCCCACTATGAGAAACACCTGTGAATTAGCTTAAAACCCACTGCAATGTTGAAGGTCTGAAATACCAGCTAAAACAAGAGATCAAAAGTTTCTGCAAAGCAACTCTGATCAAGTCCCGAAACTCTCCAAATAGCAAAAGAACTAATTTACAAGTGATGAAGCAGATGGACTTACTTAGACAGTGGGAGTTTTCAATGCAGCTCTTTCATGAGAACACTACTAAACACATTGATACTGATAATTACCTTGACTTCTGCAACTTTGCAAAGCAGTTCTGTTGCATACATGTGATGGCAAATTGAGAGAATCCACGACATTCAGCTACGATTTGACTCAGCCCTGTACACATGGTATCAAGGTCAAGCTCACTATTAACTCATTGATAGAAGGAGTCAGTGGCTCAAGTTTCAGCAGTTTGATCACAGAAATGTCTTGAAGTGATTTGATCCCTCAGAGGAGCTCAATCCTGATCCTACAGAATCCAAAATAATAGATTTCTTGCTCCATATCACTACCCAAATTCCTGCAATGAATCAGTCATTGGTTAGTGCCCCACAGAACTATATTTTTGTATTACTGTACTGCTTAAGAGGAAAAATTTGTAGAACTTGCAGCCTCCTCTTTGCCTTTTTTCTGCTTCTGCCACGTGCCTTATTTCCATTCTAGCAAACTTGAGTTAGAACATTGAGAGTCTCAATCGTGTTCCTGCCTTTGTACAAATGCTTTGAATCTATCATTATCAACTCTCATGTAGCCATCAGTGTGACTCAATGGATGCCCAACATTCAGATCCTTAGTTTCATTGTACCTCTCACTGTCCTGTTGTGCCCAAAGATTATTGAACTCATCTAATATAACAAAATGTCATACAGCACTTAATCTTCTTCACAAAGTCAAGGGACACAAAAAATGATTTTAGCATCATTCAGCAACTGTGCAAGCTTTACGTTATGGTCTCAGACATATTCAAGCTATATAAAGATGTTGCCTGGGTGCTTGCTTTGGATCCCAATCGTCCCTCTCCGTACTCTCAAAGTTTTGTCAGATGTGACCTCCTGTAGATGCTCCTAATCAAAGTAGAAGCAGGAGTCCTTACCTAGATGTGCATCCCTCTCACGACTTGCAGGATTATTCCAAGCTTGCACCAAGACATATAAATCTATAGCAACCAAGGATCTGGGCAATTCGCACAAACTACTTATATTTCAGCTCCCTTGCTTGATAGTCTTCTACTCAGCTATGGCACTCCAAGCAAAGACAGATATCAACATCTCAGGGGCTCTGAAGTAGACACCAATGTAGCAAAAGTACAAACACCAATTTCATTACAATCCTCTATCAGTACTTCATCACATAGCAGGTACCTATCATGACTTTGCCATTGAAGCTGCAAAGATAGGCCTTTTGACGGTTGATAACTATGTGCTTGGACATAGAGCAAAGCTTATTGTCAATGAATGCACATGGGAACAACACCACAATTTGCAGCCCAGCCTGTTATACACAAATACACAAAACAGAAAATCTGCAATGGAGTATGTGCACAAGTAGATTAGATTTGTGACCATATGAAACAGCATGTTGCTATGGGCGCAAGTTCACATGTAGCAGACATTGGCAATACAAGTTCCACCAAACTTCAAATATGGTTCATTCACATGCAGCACATGTGCCCCTGCTTGCCCCACTGAGTCCAAAGCTATTGGGTTTGCACTTTGCACATGCATTTAGGATGATGATTTATGTGATGTTGTCTGCCACCAACCCTTCTCATTGCATGCCCTTGAACACTTTGATCTAGCCTCCTGATCACTAGCACAGTTGAACATCAAAGTAACTTCAAATTTCTTGTGTTGGCATGGATATTCACCATTCCACCAAAAAATCTTTAGCAGGCATTCTTTGTAAACTCCAAGCTTTTTAGATAAACAAAGAAGAACAATCATTGAAAGGACACCATAGCTATTCGGTCAAAATGCTTCAAGTGGGTTTTAGATTAACAAATGATCAGACTACTAACATGAGTTGTGTTCTATTTATGAGACAACCAAGTTGGAGCCAATGAGGCTGACATAAAAAAAAATCTAGAATGTTTCCTGCTATTTAGATTGGGTATTAAAACAATATGTTTGTCTTCTACATGTCAATTTCAAGTTGGTAGGTTTTTTCACTATTTTTCTGTTTTGTACTTTTTCTACTGATAGATCACATGTTTTTCTCTTTTGCACATGCAACTGAGGTCCAAGAAGTAAGCAAAGTGCATTTTCTACTATCTTATGATCAATAACAAAGTCTTGAAGGGATAGATTCAAAACTAGTTCAAATTTCTTAGCTAAAAACCTTGTGACAATTTTTTTTGAGATGGACATAAATTTGTTAGGTGAACATGAAACTCACACAAAACAAATGTAAGATTCACTTTCATTTAAAGTTATGTTGGTCACAATGTAACAAATTAGTACAAATTCAAACTTCATTTACTTATAATCGTTTTGAAAAGTTCGTATGTTTTCAATTAGTTGGTTTTAAAGAAATAAATAATCAAGGATTTTCAAAATTTTATTAGGTTTATCTCAGTAGTAATAAACAAATACCTATTTTGAACTAATTTCCATTTTGTAAAAAATTTGTCTCGCGATATAGATATATTTAGATCATGACTTATGAATATTTCCCACAAGTAAGTTGCTCCAAAAATTATTGTGATGATTGCATCGGCATCAATCCATCACAACAAAAAAAAAATAGAAACCTTCAAGGCCCGGCAACCCAACTATAAATGTTGTATAGTTAACTAATGATGAGATGTGAATACAAATTCCTCTTCATTAACCGTTGCTAGTTTTGAAAAAGATCACCTAGCCTAATGAAATCCCATCCAGGAAATATGGGGAACTTCCAACCTACCTATTGCCCTTCCTCCCACCAAGCCATTTACCTCCCTCCTTTTGCCCTTCCTCCCACCTTCCCATCTACCTCCCTCTTGTTTCTTTGTGTGTCATTCCCTCCTTTTTCACTTGCCTCCATCCCCAGTGCTTCAGAACAAGGACAACTCAAGCATTTGGGTTTAGGGTTTACTTGTGACCTTGCATTAAAGTTTAGTTTTGAAGACTTTGATTTTCCACAGCTTCAAGATCTTGAAGAAGGGAGGGCTTTCAGGAGTGTGGAGAGGGGAGGAGTGGGCCAAGAGCTTGTAGAGGCAAGGACCTCGAAGGTAAGTTTCCTCTCCATTTCTTTTATTTTTGAGTCATCTTTTCGTCATTGTCTTTTTTTTTTTTTGGTAGTGCCAATCATAGTGCAAAGAGGAGGAGGCTAACAATGATGACACACATTGTTGTTTTTTGTTTTGTTGCACGTAACTTCACAATGAAGAAAAGGACGACGATGCAAGATCTTTTGTCATCATTGTTTTTTCAGCGCAACTTTGTGGGTAAGGGGACAATGATGTAAGATCTCTTGCATTGTTGTTGTTTTTTTGTTGCAATGCAACTCATAGTGCGATTCATAGTTGTTGCCTCCACTAAATGCTAGTATTGTGTTTTTGCCCTAGTCCTCTTCTTGGTTTCTATTGTTGCACAATTGTGATCGTCCTTTTTTTTTTCTAGTACTAGTGGTCCTTGTTTTTTATTTGTGCTCTTTTTGTTTTTGGTAGATGGAAATTTGGAAGAAAAGAAGGAATGTTGCCTCCGATTAGCAAATGCAAGTTGGTGTCAAAAAAGTGGTTGCATTGGCTTCGAGTAGGAATATGGAAAAGCAAATGCAAGTTGGGGTCGATGTTGGGGAAACATTTACGACAAATGTTAGTAGAATTGATGTTGAGTTGCAAAAAATGATTAACATGATAAAAAAATAGGGAATTGTAACTCCTAGTGCAATGTTGGAGCAAGAGAATGTTCAACCTCATATTGAATTTTATGGAGGTGACATATTGAACTTTATTTCTTATAATTATTTGCCCCACCCATCCTCTCAAGTAGAGAAGATGGGTGGGGTTTTTTTGGTCAAAAATTTTGTTGCATTATTTTCATTAATTGTGGTCTTGGAACTTTTGCTTCACCTTGTCCATGTGAGAGGGTGGGTGGGGCATTTTTTTTTTGTCTAATTCTCTAGGTTCTCAAGGCTTTGTAGGTGATATTGTTTTTTTGAAAGTTAGCTTCATTTTTTACAAATTTGAACACTAGGTTCTAATAATACCTTGATATGTCTCTATTTGTTTATCCTTCTATGCAATACATTCATCATCCAGGGGATAACCTTCATGCAAAATGTTAATTCTCACATTAGGTTTTTTATTTTTGTCATTTTGGTTTCAAATGTGGTTACCCTTCCCCCAATTGCCCTAGAGGTTATGCATTGGGCAAAATATGGGCCTAATTTGCTTGTAGGATTAATGGGTGTGATGCATCTTATCAGCCAAATACAACTTGGTATGGCATTTGCGAGCATGCAATAATTTGGTTATGGAGTCGAACAAGCCCAAAGACCCATCTACTCAAAAGGAAGGTCCAAGGCATCGAGATCATGTGGCCATGTATGCACAAGTCTTGAGTAACCCTTTGGCATGATATCGTGAGCATAAGGCAATTGCTAGGACTAGGAGGCATACAAACCCAAAGTGGGATAGGCTCCAAGTTGTTTTGTGAGACACACTTGAAGTTTTTAATCCCACATTTATTAAGTTAGCCTTTAGCCCAGGCCTCATAAAATTAGGCGAATGTCTAATTTAAACAAAATAAGCTAAATTAAGCGTTTCCTGTGCCGGCAAATTAGGCATTTACTAAAAAAGGCCCTTTTGTGGTCATTTTGTTGAATTACTCGATCGGATTGAGTAAGCCAAGCATTTCGCCAATGGTGCCCATCTATTTCGTCTGGAACACACCCTCCAGCGATAGTGCCATCAGGCACGTACGGTAGGCGTCCTTCTCGCATTTTAAGATTGAAAAGTCGCTCTCCACGCACGTCGTGTTGGCAAAGGTGTAAACCAGGCCATCGCAGAACAATCGGAGATGGTTTAGGGTGGGCTGGGCTGGCAGGGCGTCCCAGGTGTCGTTGAACATTGTTTGGAAGCTATGACTGTCAACAATACGCTGTAGAGGAGCAGAGCCATGAACCACCTCGACGAGCGCACGATGCTCCTGCTCAATAAGATCGACCAGCTCCTCGCCCCAAGCCTTGATCATCATCTCGCGGCGAGGACCCAAGACGTGTTCAATGAAATAACTCGTTCGCATTTTGTAGAGATGTTGAGGGAAGACGGGCAGCGCGAGCTGTGCTGCCGCGTTGTTGCGGCAGTCGCGCTCTCCCTGCAC
>Ga0116230_10005197_pt1 | contig 12776 bp, 10 predicted proteins | sample S1TSphfallax_3_FD_88678 | JGI IMG/M metagenome (GOLD analysis project Ga0116230, IMG submission 88678) | Host-associated microbial communities from peat moss isolated from Minnesota, USA - S1T2_Fd - Sphagnum fallax MG | ecosystem: Host-associated > Plants > Peat moss > Unclassified | place...
CGCGACGATCTCGACGTCGTCGCCGACGACATCCTCGTGCTGCGTTACGCCGGACCGCAGGGCTATCCGGGTATGCCGGAAGTCGGAAATATGCCCCTTCCCGCCAAGATCTTGCGCGACGGGGTGACGGATATGGTGCGAATCTCCGATGCGCGCATGTCGGGGACCGGCTACGGCACGGTCGTCCTGCACGTGGCCCCGGAGGCTGCCGCCGGCGGCACACTGGCTCTGGTGCGTACCGGCGATGTGATCGAGCTCGATGCGCATCAGCGCACCTTGACGCTGGAGGTCGACGACGCCGAGCTGGAGGAGCGCCGCCGGAGCTGGACGCCACCGGAAAAGGTGGCGACGCGCGGCTGGACGCGCCTCTACATCGATCACGTCCTGCAGGCGGATAAGGGTTGTGACCTCGACTTCCTTGTGGGATCGAGCGGCGACGCCGTGCCACGAGAGAACCACTGAGACGGTAAGGACAAGACTCGGCTCGTCACGGTGCGCATAACGCGGCGCATAGCGGTGCGCATAACGCGATAGCTCCGCGGGTAGGGAGGCGGCTGTAACTACGCCAAAGGGGGCAGCAGTGAGCACCGTGACGATCGATGACCCATCCATGCCAGTTGTCGATCCGGGCTCGCCTGGTCCGGGCTCGACTGATCCCTACTCGCCCGACCCGTACGGCGGGACACCTGGAGATCCAGCGCGTCGCCGAAAGTGGCGCTGGCGCTCTAATGCCCTGCTACTCGTCGTGGCCGTCGTGCTCATCGTCGGCGGCGGCATCCTCGCGAACACGACGCAGACCGATGGGGGCAAGGTTCGGGTAGTCAACGTCAGCTATCCGACCGAGACGGGTCAGATCGAGACGGGGCTGCTCTACATCCCGTCCACGGCGACGGACAAGACGCCCGCCTGTGGGGTCGTCACGATCCACGGCTATATCAACAGCTACGACACGATGGACGGCTTCTCCATCGAGATGGCGCGCCGAGGATGTGTCGTGCTCGCAGCGAACCAGACCGGTCACGGGACGTCCCAACCGCCAGCGTTTGCGGACGCCTTCGGTGGTCCGGCGAGCCTTGCCTACCTGGACTCGCTCGGAATCGTCAAGCACAACGACATCGGTCTCATCGGCCACTCGATGGGCGGATGGGCTTCGGTCCTCGCGACGGCGACGTACCCGAAGGACTACCGCTCGATCGTGCTCATCAGCTCGTCGGTCGGTACGCCCGTGGATGAGCCGATCCCGCCGACGGCGACCTTTCCCCGCAACATCATGGTCGTCGAGGCGCTGTACTCGGAGTTCTCCGACCTGATGTGGGGAGTGCCGAAGGGTTCCGACTTCGACAGCTCTGCTCGCCTGCAGACCCTGTTCGGCACGAAGTCGTCGATCACCCAGGGCAAGGTCTATGGATCCATCGCTCAGGGCACGGCTCGTGAGCTCTACGTCCAGGGAACGACGCACCCGGGGCTGACGTTCGACCCAGCTGCTATCGGTCATGCGGTCTCGTGGATGCAGCAGACACTGACGGGCGTGAGCCCGATGTCGTCCGGTAACCAGATCTGGATCTGGGACGAAGTCGGTACCTTCCTCGCACTGATCGGCGTGGGTCTGTTCCTCTTCGCTGCGGCGGGTTACCTGCTCCGCCTTCCCTACTTCGCCACCATCGCCCGTCCCGTACCGGAGAACCGGTCGATGCGTCGGGGAAACTGGCTCTTTGGTGCAATCATCTTCCTGGGGCTCGGACCGGTCACGTTCTACGAATTCCAAAACTGGGGCTCGGTCACGCTGTTCCCCGCAGGAGGGATATTCCCCCAGACGATCACCAGCGGGATCATGACGTGGGCGGTTGCCGACGCGCTGATCGGTCTTGCGCTGTTCTTCGTCTGGCACTTCACCACGCGTAAGGACGGACGGGGTGGTCTGCACCACTACGGACTTGGCGAATCGAACGGTCGCATCTCTGCCCAGGTGATCGGCCGGTCAGCCCTGCTCGGCGTGACGACGATTGCCGCTACGTACATCCCGGTGTACTTCTTCAGCTGGGCGTTCTCGTCTGACGTGCGGCTGTGGATCTTCCCCATCAAGACGGTGGACTTCGAGCACATGAAGATAGCGCTCGATTACACGCTTCCGTTCCTGCTCTACTTCGTCATCATCTCGGTGATCGTCTTCGGCCAGCTGCGGCCCCGGATGAAGTCGCTCGGCACGTTCATGCTGGCTACGACGACGCTGTTCGTGTTGGGTTTTGTCCTCTTCATTGCGCTCGAGTATTCGGTGCTGTTTGCCACCGGCGAACTGCTCACGTCGAGTCAGCCATTGCTGTCCATCGTGTCGCTGCAGTTCATCCCCGTCTACATCATCATCGGGACCGTGCTCAGCTACTTCTTCTGGAAGACCGGTCGAATCTATGCAGGCGCTGTTGCCGCAACGGTGTTCGTCGTAGCCATTGTCGTGGCGAGTACCGCAACCCAGGGCGTGCCGTGGTGAACACTCGCTAACCTTTCGTCGTGGCCCGGCGGAGTTCATTCGGGTTGCCCTCGACGCGCCAGGGACGCCGCCTGGTGGGCTCGCTCGCTGGAGCAACGGCGCTGTTGTGGGTGGGTGGGAGCGCGATTCTGCCGCTCCTGCCCGGCTATCTGCGACAGCGCGGGTCAGGTCCGGCCCTGGTCGGCGTGGTGATGGCGTCGTACTTCGCCGCGAGTGTTGCGACGCAGTACCCGTTTGGAAAGTTGTCGGACCGCATAGGGCGCCGTCCGGTGCTCTTGCTAGGCCTCGCGATCTTCGCCGTCGGCAGCGTGGGCTTTGCCATCTCGACCAGCGCGGGTCTCGACATCGTCAGTCGTGGCTTGCAGGGAGTCGGCGCTGGAGCTTTCACCGTCGCTGCTGCGGCGACCATCGGGACGGACGTCAACCCCGACGAGCGGGGCGCAGCGTTTGGCGCGCTCTACGGCGCCCAGATGCTCGCGCTCGCCGTCGGACCGCTGTGCGGCACCATTGCTGGATATCACTCGATGCGGGCGCTCTTCGTCGGCGCCGCAGTCGCCGCAGTCGCCGCTGCAATCCCGGTACTGATCGTCGTCCCGAGCCACCGCCATCGACCCGTGCCCGCCGGCAACCCCGCATCCGCCGGCAACCCCGCTGACGTGGTGGCGGCCATCGAGGTCGCCGGCAACCCCGCCGCTGTCAGGGCGGCCATCGAGCCCGCCGGCGCTCACTTCCAGCTGACGCCTGCGATCAGCGGTGCGCTCGTCGTCTTTGCCGGCACGGGATTGCTGGTCGGGGTGTACGAGACGTGCTGGACGCTGCTCATGGTGTCGCGCCATGCGAGTGCCTTCGAAGTCGGTCTGTCGTGGACGCTCTTTGCGCTGCCTTACGCGCTGCTCTCGGTACCCGCGGGACGCCTCGCCGATCGGTTCGACCCACGCGTGCTCGTACTCGGTGCCTTCAGCGTCTCGGCCGGGTTCTGCGTCATGTACCCGCTCCTGCATTCGGTGAAGGTGCTGATCGCGTGCTCATTCTTCGAGGCCGTCGGCTCGGTAGTCGGGACCCCCGCCGCTGTGCTCGTCCTGACCCGGATGGTGCCCGAAGGCGCGCAAGGGCGGGCCCAGGGGAGCGTCGAGACGGCAAGGACGGCGACGACTGCCGTTGCAGCCGCGGTGAGCGGGGCGCTGTTCGGCATTGGGCGGGTTGTGCCCTTTTTCACGGCCGCGGCGCTGGTCTTCGGATCGCTCGGTGTCGTTGCCTGGGTGTGGCGTCGTGCGCCAGACACCACGACGAGGGTGGAGCATCGCGTGGAGGTGTCCTCGTGAGCGGCATCACCGCGGTGATCGCCGTGGCCGATGTGGGGGAGGCCGCCAAGCTCGGCCGGCGCATTGTGGAGACACTCAGCGGTGCAGGTGCAGGTGCAGTCGAGCTGATGGAGTCGGCCGCAGTGGAACTGGTTGCCGACGCAAAGGGCGCGCATCCGCCTCTTGCCGGCACGGCGATGCTGATCGTGGACGCAGAGACGACGCGTGCAGCCGAACAGCTCACTGCTCTACTGGCACAGGCGTCGGAGGTTCGTGGCCTTCTTCTTGGGAGTCTGTCGCATGAGCGGGCTGAGCTTCGGAGCTGGAGGACGGACCTCGACCGCGCGCTTGACGCAACACGCTGTCCGAGGATCACTGCAGTGTCGTGCAGCGTCTCGTACGACGACATCGACCGGGTGGTCGCTCGGGTGCGACGGGCGCTCCTCGCGGCAGAACCCGACCTCGTCCTCATCGTGACTGCGGATCTGTGCTCCGGCGTGGTGCGACTCGAGGTCGCGAGGAGCAGCGGGGATGTCGGTGGAAGCTCCGACGCGAGTCACGGCGAACGGCTGACCGGGCTCATCAGCTCTGTGCTGGCTGATAGTTTCGACCACGTGGCCACAACAGTCGAGGGCATTGTCGTACGGGGCGACGGTCGAGGTCGCCAGCTCGGCTTCCCCACGGCGAACGTCGACCCTTTGGTGACGCCCGATCTCCCCGACGACGGGGTGTTTGCGGGCTGGATCGAGCTCCAGGGCGGTGACGTCCACGTGGCAGCAATCTCCGTCGGTCGACGTCCGACCTACTACGAAGACGGTGCTCTTTTGATCGAAGCTCACCTGCTCGACTTCGATGGAGATCTTTACGGCCAGCGGGTCGTGGTGGAGATCGGCGAGAGGGTCCGGGGCCAAGCTCGTTTTGCTTCGGTGGACGAGCTGATCCACCAAATCGCCGCCGATGTCGAGGACGTACGCGCGGCGGTCGCCGGAGCTGAGCCAGGGCTCGGCGCACGCGCGTCCGGACAAGCTTAGGAACTGGCGACGCGCCGTCGCTGGTTCTCCAAGCGAGCGCTCGTGCTGCACATCGCGCTGGCGGTGTGGGTGCCGGGGTGTGCCGTGGCCTGTTGGTGGCAGGTGACGATCGCCTTGTCGGGCGACAGGCTCGGTTGGCTGTACTCCATCGAGTGGCCGTCGTTCGCCGTGTTCGGCGCGGTGGTCTGGTGGAACCTCATCCATGACGACCCCGACGCGGTCGGCGCCCAAGGGTTGCGCCGGTTGAAGGCATCGCGCCAAGGCGCAGACGACGTGCCACTCGACTTCGAGCGCATCGCCCAGGCGGAGCACGACGATCCCGAGTTGACCTCGTACAACGACTATCTCCGCCGCCTGGCAGAGCACGAGCCGTCGAGTCGATGGCGGCGCCAATGAGCCCAATCCAGCCAACGAGCCCATACCGGTGAGCGGGCACCCCATGAGCGCCGCAGCTGTCACGGTGAAACAGGAGCGACCGCGCCCACTGCTGCGTGGCTGGTTCCACGTCGGTGGACTCGCAGCGATTCTCATCGCCGGCCCCATTCTCGTCGCCCACGGCCACACGGCCGGTCAGCAGGCGGTATTGGCGCTGTACGTCACCTCGATCGTCGCGCTGTTCGGCGTCAGCTCGTGCTTTCATCGCATCACGTGGTCGCCTGCGGCGCGTCGCCGCATCCGGCGAGCGGATCACGTCACGATCTTCGCCGCCATCGCCGGAACCTACAGCGCAATCTCGGTGCTCGTGTTGCGCGGCTGGGCGGAGAACCTACTCCTCGGCCTCGTGCTCGGCGGAGCCACCGTCGGCGTGACGCTGCGACAACTGTGGCTCGACGCTCCGAAGTGGGCAGTCACCCTGCCCTACGTGGTGGTCGGATGGAGTGCCCTCACCGTGGTCCCCCAGCTCATCAGGGGGCTCGGCGCTGCCGGGTTTGCACTCGTGGCGATCGGCGGGGCACTCTACACAGCCGGGGCGATTGTCTACGCGCGAAAGCGGCCCGATCCGTTTCCGACGGTTTTCGGCTACCACGAGATCTTCCACGTCTGCACCGTGGTCGGCGCAACGCTGCACTTTGCCGTCATCGCCTCGATCGCCTTGCCGAGGTCTTGAGCTACGGCGCTAGGTTTAGTGATGAGTGTTTATGGCAAACGTTGTCGTATGCAAGCAACATCGCCCCACCCAGAACGTCTCCCGATCTCCGAGCCTGAGCACGTTGCTGCGATCGACGCGGTGCTGAGTGCCAGCAGGGCGCTCGTTGCCATTGCCGCTCGGTCCCTGGGCTCGGCCGACGAGGAGATCACGTTGCCGCAGTACCGCTCGCTCGTCATCCTTGCCTCACGTGGCCCACTCGGTCTCGCTGAGCTGGCTGACGCGCTCTCGGTCGCACCACCTACGGCGACACGAATGTGCGACAGGCTGGTCCGCAAGCACCTCGTGCGACGAGGAGCAGTGCGAAACGACCGCAGGCGGGTGAGGATCTCGCTCACCGAGCGGGGCCAGAGCCTCGTGGATGACGTGACGCGTGCGCGGCGCTCTGAGCTGGAGCGCGTCCTCGACGCGATGACCGCGGACGAGCAGCACGGGCTCGCCGTTGCGCTCGAGAGCTTTGCCGCTGCTGCCGGGGAACTGCCAGACAGGGACTGGGTACTTGGATGGGGACCTTGAGGGGTCTGACGCCCAGCGCACAACCCGCCAGCTCAAGCTCAAATCCGGACGTTCCACCAGCTCTTCCTGCAGTTCGCACCACCTCGCGGCGAATTGTCGCACCGCTGTCGCGCTGGATTGCATCGGCGAGCTACCTGCGCCGATGGCTCGTACTCGGCGCGGTGATCGGGATCGTCGCTGGCAGCGGAGCGATCGTGTTCTACGAAGCGCTCTTGGGGGCGACGCATCTGTTCCTCGGGGTGATCGGTGGGTACCATCCGCCGACGCCAGTGGGGGAGGGGGGCAACGGGGGATCGGCGACGTTTGCCCGGCCGTGGGCCATCCCGCTCGTCGTGGCAGGTGGGGCATTGATCTCCGGGATCCTCGTGTTTGCCGTCGCGCCCGAAGCCGAAGGGCATGGGACCGACGCCGCGATTTCTGCGGTGCACAACAATCCCCGGGGCATTCGCTTTCGTGCGGTGATCGTGAAGATCGTCGCATCGGCGATCACGATCGGCTCGGGTGGCTCGGGGGGCCGGGAGGGTCCGACCGGCCAGATAAGCGCTGGCTTCGGCTCCCTGCTCGCGCGAGTCCTGGACCTGTCGCCCTCTGACGCTCGTGTTGCGGTGGCGAGCGGGATCGGGTCGGGGATCGGCTCGATCTTTGGCGCACCCCTTGGTGGCGCAGTGCTCTCAGCCGAGATCTTGTACCGGGACGACTTCGACGTCTCGGTTCTGATGCCTGCGATGATTTCCTCGATCATCGGCTACACGCTGTTCGCGGCCGTCGAAGGATTTACGCCGATCTTCGGCTACATCTCGAACTACCACTTCGACCATCCCCTTCAGCTCCTCTGGTTTGCCTTGATTGGCATCGCCGGCGGTCTCATCGGCGTTCTCTATGCAAAGTGCTTCTATGCCATGACCGCTCTGTTCCAGCAGATTCGCGTGCCACGGGCGATACGGCCTGCCATCGGTGGACTGATCGTCGGGTTGATGGCCCTCGAGATCCCGGCCGTGTTGGGTACCGGTTACGGCTGGGTGCAGCGCGGTTTGAGCGAGCACTTGTTGTCCGTGCCGTTGTGGATCGTGTTGTGTTTGCCGTTTGCCCGCATCATCGCCACCGGCTGCTCGATCGGCTCGGGAGGCTCCGGTGGCATCTTTGGGCCCGGCATGGTGATCGGTGCCTACATCGGCGCGTCACTGTGGCGGCTGCTCGAAGGGTTCGCCCCGGACGTGGGACACGATCCGGCGCCCTACGTCATCGTCGGAATGATGTGTTGCTTCGGCTCGATCGCACGAGCGCCGCTGGCAGTATTGCTGATGGTGGCCGAGATGACCGGCAACCTGGCGATCCTTCCGCCCGCCATGTTTGCCGTCGGCATTGCCAGTCTCATCGTTGCTCGTACTGATGACACGATCTATCGGAGCCAGCCCCGCAGTCGCGAGGACTCTGAAGCTGCGCAGCTCGCGAGCGATATGCCGCTGCTCTCGACGGTGCCGACGCGCTTGACCGCTCCGGCGCCACGTTTGGTCATCTCGGGATCCACCACGCTTGATCGGGCATTCGAGCAGATCGCCGCTGCACACGTGCCCGAAGCTCCGGTCGTCGACGACGACGGGAGCTACGTGGGAGAACTGGACGCACGGACGGAGGCCGATGACCCATCGGCGCTCGATGTCCCGGCGGCGCTGCATGACCCAGCGGCGTTCGACGATCCGCCGGATGCACGTGTTGCTCCTGCTCCTGCTCCGGCACCCGTAGTAGCGGCAAGGGCGGCCGACCCGACGGCGCCGACGGTGCGCGCATCGGCCTACGTCGATGCAGCCTTTGAGGCACTTGCTGGCTCAGTGCGCGGGTGGATCACGGTGCTCGATGACGACCGGCGAGTTGTAGGGACGCTGGCAGTCTCGGATCTCGTGCGGGCCTATCGCAAAGAGTTGCTCGCTGGCCTGCACGATCTCGGAGAGCCGGAACGAGTCACGAGACCTCGTGGCACACCGTGACGGCACGATCAGCACTTAGCCGGGCGGTGCTCGAAGGTAGGGTCGGCGTCGTCGGCTTGGCAGCTGACGTCCTCGAGCCGGGACGTCTCGGCGGGATCGTCTCGGTCGACGGCACGTTCGCAAGCGTCGAGATTCTCTATGGCGCCCTGGGTCCGCAGGGTCGCCAGGGCCTTGAGGGTCGCCAGGGCCTTGAAGGTCGCCCTTCTGTTCGCGTGACCACATCATGGCCCGTGGCTGGTCGCGAGCGGGAACGTACGCTGCACGAACTGGCCGACGAGCTGACCCGTGAGCTGACCCGTGAACTGGCCGATGATCTGACCCGTGAGATGACCCGGGAGATGACGGAGTTCGCCGGCCCACCGACCAAGGTCGCCGACGTCGGAACGCCGCTTGCCCATGCGGTTGCGAAGGTGCGCCTCGATGATCGTCCGGTGTTCATGAACGAGCAGCCGTGTCGGGTCGACTGCAACGTCGCCATCGGAGACGAGACCTTCGCTCTGCGGCTCCGCCTTCTCGCGCCAGCGGGCGGCCCGGAGCACGTGCTGCGGCCAGAAGAAGAGAGCGCTGAGACAGCTCACAAGAATGGTGCTGCCAAAACACTTTGCATGCAACCGCGAACACTCGTGACAATAGTTGCTCGCGGTTGGAATCCTTCGTGTGTAAGCCTCTCCTGGCTGCCAGACCTCTTGCATCTTGGATAGATGTCATTTTCGACTATCAAAGTTCGCGCACCTATGTCGTTAATTGCGATGCGGGAGCGTGCTGCTGGGTGGCGGTGATGCCAAAAGTTCCCTGAGCAAGGAGCAGAGAACAATGGTCGACACGAGACGATCAACCGCGATAGCGAAGGCCAATCGGCGCGTTTCCCCTGGTGAATTTGCTCCTTACCCCGAGCTCGCCTCCCCTCCAGATGCTCCGAGTACTTCGCATGTAGGCGCATCGTTGACAGAGCGTTTCACTGACTCAGCAGTTCCACCACACCGGTCGGCTTCGAGGCGTGGATTAGGCAAGTACGTCGAACTCCGCCTGCGGGGGCGACTGGCGCTGAGCTACACGGTGATTGCCATCGTCGTCCTCGTCGTGGCTGGGCTTGCGCTGCACACTGCTTCGGCTGATCGTGCAAATGCCAAGGCCGCAAGGAGTGCCGTACTCGCGACGACAGCCTTGAAGCAGATGCAGCTCGACGGCGCTTCAGTTGCCGTTGCGGAGAACTCGGTGGCGTTCGACTACGCGTCTCATGCAGGCGCATCGGGCGATCTCCAGTCGTTTAGCCAAGCCAGCGCCGCGTTCGCCTCAGATGCCAAGAGCGTGGGGGCCCTGAAGCTCACTCGGGTCGAGCGCGCCGATTTCAACGCTGCCACCACGGCGCTGAGCGCTTACGTGAAGCTCTCGCGCTCGGTGAACAATGACTTTGCGATCGGTACTCCGGCCGCATTGAAGGCTGCCGGAGTGGGTGTAGCCGCTTTGGCGTTCGGCACGGTGACTGCGCCGCTGGGCGATCTGGTCTCGCGTTACTCTGCCGGCCTGCACGCAGCGACGAATTCCGCCGCTTCCTCCGCCCAGAGCGCAGAAGAGTTCGTCATCATCGCCATCGTCCTTGCGCTGATGCTTGCGTGTGTATCGAGCGTGCTGATCACGCGCTCCATCACGCGACCGGTCGGGGCCATCCAGGGGGCACTGCGTGAGCTGTCCTTGGGCAATCTGGACGCACGTGCGCAGGTCATGAGGGACGACGAGCTGGGAGAGGTTGCCGAGGCTCTCAACGCAGCGATCGCTTCCCAATCTGAAGCCCGTCAGGAGCTCGCACGCCAGAGTGAGCGGGAGATCGAAGCCGGTGCCGATGCCGCGGCGGTGATGGACGTTCTTCGCGGCGTACACGGCAAGCAGAGCGTGGACGAGGTGACAAAAGCCGGGCTTGAGATCGCGCTGCGGGTCTTCTCGTGGAAGTACGGGGCCTACTGGGCAACCGATCCGACCGGGTCGAGCATGACGATCGTCGCCACGGCCGGTTCGCTCGGAGGTGGAGCCCTTGATGCAAGGGGTGCGACGATCGCAAAGGGTTCTGGGCTGGCTGGTCTGGCGTTGTCGAACCGAGCCGTGGTGGCGAGTGACCAAGTGAATCCGGTCGAGTGCAGCCGTGTGCGCGCAGCTCGAGAGGCTGGCGCTGACTTAGCGATCGCGATCCCGATCCTGGTGAACGGGGAAGTGATCGGCGTGATGGACTTCTTCGGGGGTGCCAGGTCAGGCGAGCTCAGCCAGTGGCGCCTTTCGGCAATGGACAACGTGGCGACCTGCATCGCGCAGGCGAGCGAGATCGTCCAGGCCAACGAGCGGGATAGGGCGAGCAGCGCCGAGCTGCGGGACAAGGTCGACCTGATCCTCGGCGTGGTCTCTGCCGCCGCCGAGGGCGACCTCACGGTGGATGTGCCGGTCTCGGGATCTGACGCCATCGGCAAAGTCGGATCAAGCCTGGCTGTCTTGCTCGGTGATCTGCGGACACGCGTCGGAGCGATCGGTGAGACCACGACCGCACTGAGTGCCGGATCGAGGGATCTCTACGGGCGAGCATCCGATCTTTCGTCGTCTGCGCACGCCACGTCGGAAGAGATCACCGCTGCCGTTGCAGCAGCAGATCTCGTCGGCGACCAGGTCGAAGGTGTCAGCTCGGCAACGGCCGAGCTGACGAGCTCGATTCGCGAGGTAGCAAAGAACTCAAGCGAAGCAGCGATGGTTGCCGCCCGGGCGGCGAGCGTCGCCGAAGCGACCAACGTCACCGTGACCAAGCTGGGAGCCTCGTCGGCGGAGATTGGTCAGGTCATCAAAGTGATCACGAGCATTGCGTCTCAGACCAACCTTCTCGCGCTGAACGCGACGATCGAGGCAGCACGTGCCGGTGAAGCGGGAAAGGGTTTCGCCGTCGTCGCTGGCGAAGTGAAGGAGCTGGCACGTGAGACGGCGACCGCGACCGACGATATTTCGGCGAGGATCGCGACAATCCAGCAGGATACGTCGAGCGCCGTCGAGGCCATCTCGGAGATCAAAGAGATCATCGATCAGATCAACGAGCTGCAGAACGCGATCGCTGGAGCCGTCGAGGAGCAGTCTTCGACCACGACGGGCATCGCCCAGGTCGTCGCAGGTGCAGCATCCAGTGTCGGAGAGATCCGATCGACCATGAGTCGCGTCGCCGAGGTGGCGCAGCACAGCTCCGACGTCGCTGCAGGAACGTCAGAGGTCTCTGGCAATCTCCAGCAGATGTCCAGCCGGCTTCAAGAGCTGGTCAATCACTTCAGATCCTAAGCTCCGGCCTGTCGGGCAGCCTCGTCGTACGCGAGGAGGTCTGCGCGGGCCCTGGCGACGCGAGATCGGATCGTACCGACGGGGCATTCACAGATGTCGGAAGCTTCCTCGTAGCTGAAACCGAGCACCTGGGTCAGTACCAGCGCTGTCCGTCGGTCGGAATCGAGGCTCGCGAGAAGCTCGACGATCTCCGCTGAGGCCTCCGGGCCGCTGTTCGTCCAGGTGCCCGCCAGCTGCTGCACGCGCAGTCGCCCTGTCGTCGATGCGGTTGTCAGCTCCAGCCAGCGGTGATGTCGACGAGCGACCCGCTCTGCGGTGCGTCTCGCGATGACGAGCAACCATGTGCGCGCCGAGGCCTCGCCTCGATAGTCCGGAAGTGCCCGCCACGCCGCAATAAAGGTCTCCTGCGTCGCGTCGTCGGCGAGATCGCGACCGACCAGCCAGGCGCTCAGACGCCAGACCTCGGCCTGGGTCGCCCGGACAAACTCTGCGAGGGCGACGCGGCTGCCATCTCTGGCATCGAGCAGCAGCCTCGTCCGTGGGTCCACATCCATGACGGTACCCGCCACTGCTGCGCTGCGTGGCAGCGACGAGATGGCGCGTCGTCATGAGACGGAGGTCTGCAACGATCGCCATGTCGCAGCAGTCATGACGTGGCACTCGGCCACCAGTTCGGCGCGATGCTCGTTACCAGGCACGACGTAGTCTCGGACGTGGGTCATGGCCAGCCTGTGGGCGACTGCCCGGGAGGCCACGTTTGCCGATTCGATGAACGCGGAGATCGTCTCCAGTCCGAGCACGGTGAATCCAGCTTCGAGCGCAGCCGAAGCTCCTTCGGTCGCGTATCCGTGTCCCCAAGCGGTCGGCACGAGCCGCCAGCCGACTTCGATAGCAGGAAGAACCTCGGGTAGGAACCCAGGCACGGCAAGGCCCACGTAGCCAAGGATCTCCGGTGACTCACGTGTGCGCACGACCCACTTGCCAAAGCCACGCTCGTCCCACTCGCGAACC
>Ga0116230_10005199_pt1 | contig 12772 bp, 10 predicted proteins | sample S1TSphfallax_3_FD_88678 | JGI IMG/M metagenome (GOLD analysis project Ga0116230, IMG submission 88678) | Host-associated microbial communities from peat moss isolated from Minnesota, USA - S1T2_Fd - Sphagnum fallax MG | ecosystem: Host-associated > Plants > Peat moss > Unclassified | place...
AACGGATTTGCTTAATTCATGCTCAATTAGATGCTAAGATCTCAATTCCACAAGATCCAAGCTGCTAGGTCACAAAACACATTTTGATTTGAAAGATAGAAGAATGTTTGGTGACCTCATCAACGCTCCAAACTGCTCGACAGTACTCAGATCCTACAAGAAACCGCATGACTCCAGTTGTTGGAGACCGAGACTAGAAATTACAGGAACGTCGGAACCAGCAGAGACTAGATACTCTTCGAAAATTCTTGCACAACCCAAACACACAGACCCTCTAGTCTACAAGGGTTGGAAAACGCATTTTGATTTGAAATAGCGATCACGAGTCGAAAACACTGAGGAATTTTGCTTTGATACTATTCAATACGCTAAGAAGATCTCAACGACATCAAAACATCCAAGCAGCTAAGACATTGCAAAACACATTTCGAGGAAGCAAATTACATAGCAATGTATGTGTTGGTAATTTATTACCTCATCAAGGCCACTAGCAGCGACGATATTCTCCTTCATAGCTCTCGCTCCAAGCTCGACACTCAGAATATATCCTACAACAATCCGCCGCACTCTAGCTGCTGGAGACAAAGTCTAGAAATAGGAACGCAACCACAAGACTCTACCGGAACCAGAGTCTCTTCTTCTTCTTCTTCTTCTTCTTCTTGCGCGCAACAGACACACAATCTCTCTCTCTCTCTCTCTCTCTCTCTCTCTCTCTCTTCTTCTCTTAAATTTTTGCCCGGTTCTGAAATTGGCCTCACTATTTAGCATATCCAGTGTGCACTGTTTAGTTTCTCCCCGATCCCCACCCATCTTCCATGAACTTGAAAAGATGGAGTGTACAAAGTAAGAGACCACTTAACTCTCACCACTTGAGCCAATCATGGTAGTTGCTCAATAAGAAACACAGTCATTTACTATTCCTCAGAAACAGTAATGTGATGAAACCCCGCAAGCACTTTCCCCCCGCAAGCACTTTCCCTCTACTGGCGCTCTACCACGGCACTGACAACATGTGCGCTTTTCCGGACCCCAAGCAGTTTCACAGTGTGTTTCTGCATCGAAAAATTTTGCTGTACAGTGGCATTCTACTGCTGCAGTTGAGCATGCTCTTACGCACACAAGTGCATTTCGGCTTAATCTCCTTCACAATGTGCAATAGTTAGTCCATTAAGCATGCTTGAATTTTTTTATATGTTTTAATGCCGTTCTTAATGTTTCTCAGGACTCCCAGGCTGGGCTTTTTTTATATAAAATTTAAGGATTTTGTGATGTAGCTGAAGTGGCGATCATCCAGAAAAATAATTTTAGCCATATTTGGTTGCATAGTACATAAGAAAGGGGGAACAAAAAGGGAGAATTCTTTTATATTCTTGGCTACCCGCTGGAACTTATCAGATAAATTTTACAATTTGAAATTATTTTTCTCTTTCAAAATATGGCGAATTTGGACCATTTCTTTTCCATGAAAAAACCTGTGTATAGGTGGAAATCACATTTTTCAAGTCAAAATTTGGCAACGATTTGTCAATTAAAAAAACACCTCTCAAGAGGGCTAGAGTAATGGACAACTGGTCTCCCCCCTCCTCCTCCTCCTCCTCCTCCTCCCACAACACTCCCTCACTCCACAAATAGTTCAACAACTCAACCCTTACGAAACATTATCTAATAATCCTTCTTGCACTCTCACCCATTAGTCTCCACAGCACAAAAATATATAATTTTTTATTTTTCAAATGCCTAATACATGGGCAATTGCAAGGAACATCTCTTCTTGTCTACCCTTTTCCATCTTGATTTGTGAACTTTCTATGCGATACACCCATGTGAATATATGACCTCATCTCATGTCAACGTCCGCATGCTCCGTGGTTCGTACATAAGTCGACATCACAAAGCCATATGGCACCTTCATACATTCCTTCTCACCACCACCACGTTACTACTTTAGTACCTTTAGATGAATCGTTCTTAATTTTGTTTTAAACAATTTCCAAACAAAACACAATCGTACACCCTTAGCTTCTTCCCATGCTCTTGTTCCCACCCACCTCAAATGCTCTTGCCCCACCTGATTATGCTGAACAATATTCAAATTGGGCTTGTCAAAGCTTTTATAAATAATTAAAATTTTCAATTAAAACATGCTGATTGTCAACCATAGGTATGGTATTTTGCATTATGATTAATAATTGTCCCAAGGAAGTTTAGCGAGCACGATTGGACCCCTCACCATGAAATGATTATGGTTTTTTTCAATCATGTACATTGTTCCAAAAAAGGGCTTCCTATGCATGGATTATGCATTAATACATCATGGATGATGATAATGATGAGTTGTCGTCATGAAATATATATAGGTAACAATGCAAAAAATACAATAAAAAACTCGATGGCCGGAACCATCACATGGAAGACAAAAGGGAAGGCCAAAGAAAGGCCAAAAGATGCCAACAAGAACCAAAGAAGGGAGAGAGCTAGTCCCTCTTGTGGTAGGAATAACTCATAATCACAAAGTAAATTTCATCCCTAAATGATGAACATTAATGGATGTGTGTTTGTTTATTAAAGATGAATGAATGAATTTGTTTCGTTTAATCTATGTATGAAGGAAGGTAGTTTGTTTTGTAGTTATGAGATCCACAGAACCAGGATGCTTCAGATCATGTTCTTGATGTCTTTGGAAAGCCCTTGACAAGGACGGGTGCATGGGCTTGATTCCATGGCGTTTGAACTTGGGGTGCAAAAGTTCTTGAATATTGAATGATTTCTTCATTTAAAATTAAATTAAGTCAGAGCTGAAATTTTCAGAGGAATTGGAATGTGGCTTTGGTGTTGTTGGAAAGATCTTGATGAGCAGCATTTAATAGAGTTCATTTGGTAATATTTGGATTCAGAATGTGGGAGGTATTGGATTTTAAGTGATTTATGCCGCTGAAAATTCAAATAAATTCCAAAAGACCAGGTTTTGGAAGGAAAAATCAGTTGAGGACAAGTTCACACTTGGGCCCACAGCATAGGCCTCACTAGTTATAGTTGAAGACATATATGGTGATACAAATAATTTCATTCATGAACTTCTCATCAAAATGCAAACTTGAGTTTTAATCAGCTCAAAGGAATTACAAATTGGGACCTTTTCCCAAGCAATGGTTAAGGTGTTTTCTTGGGGTTGGCATGGCTATCATCTTATGTGGCAACCTAAATTTTAATCCTACAACAACCAAAAAAAGACAAAAGCTCTCATATTAGCCAACTACAGCAAAAAGGAAAAAGTATGACTTCATACATATGTATTATCTCCTTTTCTTAAAAGTGGAACCCTAGGATATAAATTGGTACTAGTTTTTGGTATCAAAGAACTAACTAGATTGGTATGACCTAGGACTATAATAGTCTCATATTGGTACTTGCTTTGGTAAGGACACAGGTTATATTAGCCTTGTACCAATTCATGTTTGGTGGGAACTTGACATAACAACATAATAACTTCATGCTAAGGTTATACAAATGTCAATATGTATATACTAACCTGATCCAACCAAAAATCAACCTTCGACCCTAATGTTAAGACTAGGGGGCTTACAATTATTATTTTTAAAAAATCTAAATATACCAATACCAAAATAAAATGAAATTTTAAACCAGATTTACCACAACACCTTTGCAAAATCATAATTCATGGATATTTCTATTATTTATGAAAGTATTCTTTGATAATTCATAACTAATAAATTGGTTAATTAATTAATATTTTAATTATTTTAATATTTCATTTTTAAAATTTCTGAACTATTAATTAATAATGTATAACTATTATGTTAGTTGGTTATTATTTACATATTAATTACTGATTTTTTAATATTTTCTTTATTTATCTGATTATTTTAAATTATTAATGAAGATTTATAACTAATAAGTTGGTTATTTAATTAATTACTTATTAGTTGTTAATTACTTGTTATTTAACTAAATTTTATAACTAATAAGTTAATTACTTGCTTATTATTTAGATACTAATTATTAATTGGTTAATATTTTAATTATTTATTTTTAAATTTTAAAAATATTAATGAAAATGTATAAGTAATAATTTGGATAATTAGTTATTATTTCTCTTTTTTCTATATATGAATTATGAATTAATAATTTCTAAATAAATTTATTATTTAATTGATTAGTATATAGTTATTAATTTATTATTATTTAACTTATTAAATAGTTAGTTAGTTGGTTATATACTTAGTTATATAATTTACAAAATTGAAAAGGATGACAAAAGATATGAAATAAACTGTTTAATTGCAACTTAATTTGCAAATAAATTACAACTTCAAGTTTTATCTCATATATTTTGTCCTACACTTTCACATAAAAAACACATGTGAATTGGGATGAGCCAATCAAAAAAACTTAACCCTTTAAAGGGTTTAACCCTAAGAGTTAAACCCCAAAAAAATTTAAAATATTTACCTACCTACCTAATCACACCTACCCACCTAAATATTGATTTTAATTTATTTTGACCAAAATTCCAAAATGCCATGTGTCACAATTTAAAACCATTAAAAATAGATGATGAGGATCCGTTGTCTATTTTTTAAACTTTTTTTTTTCAAGCCTTTTTCATTTGCCACATGCCCAAAAACATTTACATGAGGTCGTGCAAATGTATTTGATAAATATTCACATTGGCTTTGTGTATGTGTATTTGTAAAAGAAAAGTATACATGGCAATAATATAAGTGTAAGCGTAAAAAATTCAAACTTGTAAATGTAAATCATTTATGCTTGTATTTACATTTACATGGGATTTACACGCCATATATATGACTAAATTGACACTTACACACACAAGATTAGTTAAATATTATGTTTTGCAAAGAATTTTAAAAGGTCTTTTGTCAATTGTCTTCCCTATAACACTAAATTGGATAAATTTATCTTCTATTTCTTGTCCAATATAAGGATACATCAAACTTGAAGATTTAATCATAACATTAAATTGAGAAAAGGCATAGTGATAGATCATTTAATAATAATTTCCTCTAACACATCTTGAATTCAAACTACAAATAAACCCCCCCCACCCTCCCACCCCCAATTTGTACCCTTAACCCCCACCCCCACCAAAATAAAAGAAATTTATAAATTGAAAGTAAAGAAATTTTTAGAATGAATTTTGGGGTGATGAAATCTTGATGTAGCAACTTCAATTGATCATGGGGAATTGATTTTAAAAATTGGGTTGTGAAAAAAAGAAATTTCCAATGTTGTCAATCAAAACAAAAGCTTGAGTAAATATAGTGATTTTCTTATGAAGATAGTAAATTGAAAAAAGGTAGGAAGGAGTTCTCATAATATGATAAACATAGTCATTAATTTCATTATTTAATTTGAATTAAAAACTCCCATGACAATAGTTGAAAATTTACAACAAATCCCCATTGTAATGAAAAAAGGAAAACCAAATGAAAAGCTAGTTAGTGTTGTACCTTTATTTGTGTTTATGAGGATACAAGCTTCAAGAATTTCAATAATCATTTAGCCCAATTTATTACATTTATAATTACACATAATTCCAAAACCCATAATCATTGGATACTAAAATTTTGTACAATCTCGAATGATTTAGGTTTACAATGTGATGATAGATGGGTCCATGGAACTTTTTCCAATTGGATTATTTGGAGAGAATGTATTCTAGCTTCATTTAGTTCTTGGGTATTTTTAAATAAGTTGCATGACTAATTAACTCAAACACAAATTGGTTTGAAAATAATCCCTCACATCATATGTAGGAATTATGCAAGCTATTATGAGAAGATAAAACAACCATAGCATTTCCAACTATATTCACATGAGGTTGTTCATTAAAAGATTATGACTATTTGAATTAATCAAATTTGTGAATGAAAGAACATTGATAAACTTGCAAGTGGTAATAAACTAAACAAATTTCTAGCAAACTATGAACATTTTATGATTATTGAGTTTGAACTTTATTTTTGTCATACATCAATTTTGTAAGGTTAAATTTTAGGGGAAAATAAAATAGATGCATGGACTAAGTGACTTTCAAATTTGTATGTATGTTTTGGGTGGAAATTGTGTTTGAGGTACTTTTGTTGCTATGATAGTTAATATAGTGTTATAAATACATTGTATAAATATACTTTGATTGCTAGAAAATCAAAAGAAAGAGGTTCAAAACATCAAATAAAATGGATTTGAACATGGTGATCATGATGACGGAGGGTGTCAATGTTGAAGATATTCTAAAGCAAAAATGAGGGTTAAAATGGATATATGTTGGTTTGTTCAAACTTTTATTACATTACAAGATTTTTCACACACCAGTCAAGTCCTCAATGATTGAATCTTACGAATCCTATAGGTTGAATTAAAAAACACATATGGTGTGGAAAACTAAATGAAAGCACACTATAGTGAACAAAAACTATTGTCGCAAATTTTATTTTTATTAATTATGTGTGTTTTAACTTCCACCAACCCAATTTTTAATTCATAAATGTTATTCATAATAAGGTAATTCAAAACCCAAAGAATAATTTCTTTAAAGAAATTATTTTTTTATTAATTCTAAATTACTGAATTATTTTTTGCGAAAATATAATACATGTAACAATATATTGTAAATTGCAAATATACTCCAAAGACAATTCAAATGATTATCAAACTTGATGAAGTACTTAGTCATATATTAAGTTCATGAGTTGATTATACCCAATGTTCAATTTCATATAAAGAATTCCACTCATGTGATTTCACAAAAGCATTTGGATAAAGTTTTTCATTCAAAGGATGATAAATTTGTGAAAAATAAAAGTTTATTGAAAACTTACTATCTTTTGCAAGTAACAAATTTTTGTTAGAATCCTTGTGTCAAAAATCCATTTCATGTCTCAAGACTTTGGAGATAGTGAAGATGCCCACAAATGGTTCGAAGTTAGTTATACAAGCACAAGATTTAACAATGTGTAGTGGATGTGGTTATTTTGTAGTAAAATCACATTGAAATTACATCAATGTATGTCTAACAATGTGAGAATTACATGTGGTGGTAGCAACAAGCAAAGGGCTTATGTGCAATTGGGTCAAATTTGTTTGTGGGAGGATTCAAAAATAATTAATAGTGGAAAAAAGAGTAAAAAAGACCTAGGTTCACATATTTGCAATCATTATATTTCTTTGATCATTGAAAATCATCTTGAAACAACCATCAATAAGGAAAACATGAAGCTTCAATAGCTTTTTTTAAAAAAAATAATCATTGGGAGAATCCCAAGTTATTTAAATATAACAATAAGTGATTTAACCCAAAGGCTGAATTAAAATATTGAGACGTGTAATTATGGTGTTAAAGCATGGGCCACTATGGTTGCAAGTTTGTCATATCAACGACACACTTTATCAAATAAGGTTGAAGAGGTTGTAAACTTGACATTTATAAACAAATTGAGTTGTTTGCTTGAATTTGGTTGTTACATACATAGAAGAAGTTTACATTTGCAAATCCTTGAATTAAGTCATGAATGTGATTGTGCATTGCTAATGCACCTTTAATTATTGAAAAGACTTGGGGGTAATTACAACATTTGCATTTGGAATGTAAAATCAAAATTTGAACAGGAGACATCATAATGGTTTGTCCTAACATTGAAAAAAACCCATGATTTGTTGCTAATGAATTTGTAATTAATAAATGTCACACGTCATTGGATTGAAAGGTCCTTGGAATTGAATTTCTTTCACATTGTGTTTTATAAGCTTATTGATAATGCATGTAATTAAATTATGATTAATGGTGTTTAACTTCCCCAAGAAAATGATTATTCATGCTTATTTCATCCAAGTAGACCCCTAATATCCTTTTAGTCGCATATTTAACCACATCATACCAACCATCACCTTTCATGCCACCATCAAGTATTTTATGTATGATAATCAACAATAGTTGCTGAAATAATATTTTTTTGCAAAAATGGGGTTGAGAAACTCAATTTTGATTATTTCAGAATTTCAACTATATAGTTTAAATATGTTAAAACTCATTATGTTTTCATATATCCTTACAATAGCCCAATGCTTAAGGCTACTTTATATGTGTAATTGGGTGCAAACAAGATACAACATGAGCCAATAGCATTACTTTAGACAAGGACTACATGTATTTTTGTCCAATTTTTTTTCCTTCATATGAATGAATTTTTAAACAAAATCTTTTGCAAATTGTCATAAAATTTGTTTATAGTTGTCCCAATAAATGACATGTATTTTTATTTATCATTTTTTAATAAATAATTTTTTTGATAGTGTGTTAGATTCCTTGTAGATTTTGTGTTACATTTAAAAACTTGATAACAATTGTAAATCATAATAAAAATTTCCATTTCTACATTTTATTTTTCTTGTATATTATAAACTACAACTTTTTTTAACACATCATGTATGTTATATGTGGTAACAGGATCTTGAACTTATGGATGATTTTGAAAAGTTTTTTAAATGTTTAAAATTATAGAATTTCACATTATTTAGGGTATAAGCATTTTTATCCTTTATTTATTTTTTCCATCAAAATGATTTTATTCTATGAGTCCTTTTGATTGGCCTTTGGAAAATTAAGTCATTATGACACAATAGGTATTCATTTTCAAATGTTTTAAATTAGAACTTAAACCTAAATTTTCATCAAATGAATTTTTGGTTTGAATTCCTTGACATTCATATGAATGAACAAGCAACAACTTGCCATGATTGCCATGGTTTTGAATGGTAAAACAAAAATATTTTGCTAATTTTGAATGGTTTTGTTTATGACATGATGCCCTTTTTGGCTCATTGGATTGTGACTACACCCAATAGGTGAATGGTTTGATTATCTTAAAATCTAACACATATGCTTCAAAGAAAAAACTTGGCTTACCTTCTTGAAAATTAATTACTACTAATGGTCACTTTCGTCATGTTTGAACTAATTTCACTCAAATTATCCTTGCCACGTTCAAGTGTTTCATGGGTAACTTCTATGTGGAGCTCTTCTATGGGGTTATTCCTAATTAATTGTGGGTTAAAGGTAACCCAATTCTTGGTATTGCCCATTTCCTTTGTTTTGTTGACTATGTGATTATTGCTTCAAAAGATTCCCTAGTTGATAATTACAAGCTACTCAATATTATGAATGTTTGAAACATTATCTTATACACAATAAAAATTCTTGATAGTTTCTACTAGTCCACCAACATAACAATTGTTTTTTATTTCACTTCCATGCTCATGTCAATGGGAATTACTTTTACTTAGATTACATCAAACCCCATTCCTATTAATTAACATGTTTCTAAAAACCAATGAGATTATTATCTCTAATTATTAAAGGATATATATGTTTTGAAAACTACCCAATATTAATATATCAACACTTAACAATTTGAAAACATGGACATTTAATTAAAAATTATGGCCTTAACCTCTAACATGTAACCAATATTATTTGGTGTCACAAGTGGCAATTTAAAATCAAATGACAATTTATATATAATTAACCACCCTTCCAATCATGATTGTTGAAAGTTCATGGAATTAAAATTCCGACATGCCTTTTAACTTTGAATATTAATTGGTGTTTTGTAATGTTTCTTCCATTGCCCATGTCAATAAAAAAATGATCTTCAAATTTTGATTATTCACAAAATAATTTTTTTTACATTGAAATAACAAGTTTTTGCTTTGAAATCCAATTTACCCATGTGAAGATTCTCAAAACCACCAAATACTTGTTGTACAAGTCTAAATTTGTTTTGTTTTCCAATACCTACTTATTTAACTTTACTTGGTCTTGTTAGTTTAAGGTTGCACCTTTTATAAATACTTGTGCCCAATATAATTTAATACACCGAGTCACACCACTAGTTTGTAGAATTTGTTTTACACATCCAATTTTTTATTACTAATCGATGGCCTTTAAAGTAATAAACATTCTTATTAACTCCCCACATGTAATTGAATATTGATCCAAATGTTGTCAAACTAAAATGGTTTCAATGTTTTTATTGGTCAATTATAAAATATTAATGAAATTCATTATTATATTAATTCACACTACTTCAAAAATAAGTTTTTTAAATGGTCAAATAGCCTAATTAATCATTCTTGATTAATGGGCATGTCCATTTTGATAATTAGAAACCTTGGGGTTAAATGACATGTGTATTTTTTGACCAATGAACTTGAACAAAATGAACTATATGACTATTTGTCAAATCAAACATCCAATAAAATTGAACATTTTATGTTAGTAATTTATATGCCAAACAAACTGTTACCTAGGTTAATTAAGTAGGTAGCTTAGGTCTACATACTTACTTAGTTTTCAGCCATTTTACAATCTAGTTACCTCCTACTTGCCCACCTACCCACCTGAAATCTACCTCAAAAATTAAATACAACAATCCTAAAATCTACCTACCTCCTACTTCCTACCTACTCACCTCTAACTTCCTTCAAAAGTTAAATGCAACAATCCTACAATTTACCTACCTCCTATTTCCTACCTACATATGAATAATTTGAAAAATAATTTAACATAAAATGAGGATAAAATTAACAAAATATTTTAAATTTAACTTAATTACATTGTCACATGCTAATTTCCTATTTGATCACATGTTACTGAATTCACTTGTCCATATCGATTCATCATCAATCATTAAGAAACATGGTGAATTAACTAAAAAAATAATCTAGTGAATTAGGCCCACATTTGTACTTGTGTAACTACCTGCTCACTTACTTACCTAAGTTTACCTTCCTACCTCTTGTGTACATGCACACTTGATGATATCATGAATATCCATCTAAAAAATAATATGCTTCATACCCTGCTACTATGTTCAACATTTCATCTGTAAAAGGTAATGGGTATGGATCCTTCTTTGTGGCTACATTTAATTTTCTGAAATCTATACAAATTTTCAATTTGCCATTTTTCTTGGGTACTATTACTATGGGTGACAACCATGTAGCCTCCTCTACAAATTGAATAAATTTAGTTGCTATCAACTTGTCTATATCTTGTTTGACTACTGTAACATAGTTTAGATTTAATCTATACTTAGCCCGATGAGCCAGTGGTATAGTAGTGTCCAATTCAATTATGTGTTTACCAACTCTAGTGGAATCCTTTTCAAATCTTTGTATGTCCATGTAAAAACATCTTTGAATTCCTTCAACAACTATTCTAGTTCCAACACCTTGCTTGTTCCAACTATGCATTAATTTTCACCATTTGTGGTTCCGCATTTGTTTCCATATTGAACTTCATTAATTACTAATCTTCCATTAACATCCATCCAGCCATTTGTAATTCCTGTGCTTTGATTTTTGCTAAAGTTTCATCACTACAACACTCTTAGTTGATGACTATAATATGTCTCCGGATACACCTTATCCTCTAGAGCTATCTCTGACTCATATATGTTGTTAATTATCTTCTTCTTTGTGTTTTGTACTTCAAATTATTGCTTTGAAATAGTAATATTCACATCTATATCCATGATCTCCACATCTATGGTTATCACAAATTGAATTCTTGTAGGTAAATTAATTATTCCTATTGGGAACAATTCTAGCTCTATAGCAAAGATGATATCTTCTTTCATTTGTGATGCCATTATGATAATCATAGCGCAATAACATTTATAGTCTTCTTACTTCACCTCCCAAATGTTTGGTGATTATAATTGTCCCATTCCCTTATATGATAATAATGTTATTCCCCCAATCATGTGCCACTTAGCATCCCTCAACCATGGTTTCCCTAATAACATTGAATAACTAAAATCTACCACACTATTTGAAGTATAGTAAAAAATAGTTATGTAAAGAATGTCATGACATATATATCTTTAGGTTTTTTATCAATCCCACGGGTTTTGTGGTTGTTTAATCTACAATCCTCAGATTATATGGTGAAGGTTTAAGCTTTAGAAGCCCCAACCTCAATCTCAATTGTTATGTGATAATATTAACTCTAGAACCTCCATCTAGCAACACATCCTCTATTGTATTCTTCCCAATATGTACTTGAATCACTACTATATGATTATCTATTGTTATAGCAACTGTCCTTACCTCTAGTACTGAAGAACCAACTTGTTTATTTGTGGTTACCCTACTTACATTCTGAATTTTTTTCTAGTTTTAGCTTTTTCCAAAGATATATTTTTAGCTTAAAAGCCATTTTAAGCAACTGTCCCAAGCTCAAAGTATAATTTGTTTTTAGCATCTACTTACCAATGTTTAGAAAAATCTTTTGTACTATGATTAGTTTCTCTTATGAATTCAACACTTCCTAATATTTTTATGTTTCCACAGGAGTAATATTTGGCATATCTGGCCAGGTTGTGTTCCATCCCTCCATGGATTTGGATGGCCCTTCTATCTGGGTCTATGTTTTTTTGAATTTGTTGAATTGTTTCCACCATTGATTTCTTCAACCATTTTTCTTTTTCCTAATTAGCAACACTCATTGATTTTTTTAGTTTTCTAACCTTAGACACATGTTCTTCAATTACTTTACTTCTCATGGTAATATTAACATCCACCACATTCACATTTGTAATGATTATTTATGTCTCAACAATAGGTTGAACTTTTGTTACTACCGTACATTTCCCATGAAACATCTTTTGCATCTCAACAAACTTTGGACAATTTGTCATTTTATGTCCATTCAAACCACAAATGCAAC
>Ga0116230_10005200_pt1 | contig 12770 bp, 10 predicted proteins | sample S1TSphfallax_3_FD_88678 | JGI IMG/M metagenome (GOLD analysis project Ga0116230, IMG submission 88678) | Host-associated microbial communities from peat moss isolated from Minnesota, USA - S1T2_Fd - Sphagnum fallax MG | ecosystem: Host-associated > Plants > Peat moss > Unclassified | place...
AGGGCGTCGATGTCCTGATCGAAGGCCATGTTCAACGCCCCCGAAGCCCCCGCGCCCACAGCGATGCAGACCACGGCGACAACGCCCAGGATTGGGTTCATGGGCGTGTCGGCGCACACCAGCCCCGTGAGGCCGGTGAACACCACAAGGGACATGACCCGAGGCTTCAGAAGCGCGAGATAGTCCATCCACCGGGCGGGCGACGCGGCCGCCTTAGGGGCGGCCGCGACGGCGGCGGTGAAGGGAAGGACGGCGTCGGTCATATCCCTTTGGACCTAATGCGCGTCGTTCGTGATCACCGGCAGGTCTTTGAACTGGTGATACGGCGGCGGAGACGAAAGGGTCCATTCCAGGGTCGTGGCTCCAACGCCCCATGGGTTGGCCACGGCCTTGCGCTGACGGATGGCCGCCTCGGCGAGAACGATAAGAAACACGATGACGCCTGCGGCGGTGATGAGGTAGCCGTCGGAGGAGATCTTGTTCCAGAAGGCGAATTGGACCGGATAGTCCACGTAGCGCCGGGGCATGCCCTGCAGACCCAGGAAGTGCTGCGGGAAGAAGATCACGTTCACGCCGATGAACATGAGGGTGAAGTGGATGTTGCCGAGGATCTCGTTGTACTTCACCCCCCACATCTTCTCGAACCAGTAGTAGAACCCGGCGAAGATGGCGAACACCGCGCCCAGGGACAGGACGTAGTGGAAGTGAGCCACCACGTAGTAGGTGGCGTGCAGCGAGTAATCGATGCCGGCGTTTGACAGGACAACGCCCGTCACCCCGCCCACGGTGAAGAGGAAGATAAAGCCCAGGGCGAACAGCATGGGCGTCTTAAACTCGATGGAGCCGCCCCACATGGTGGCGATCCAGGAGAAGATCTTCACCCCGGTCGGCACGGCGATGACCATGGTGGCCGCCACGAAATAGGCTTGCAGGTTCACGTTCATGCCCACGGTGAACATGTGGTGGGCCCAGACGATGAAGCCGATGAACCCGATGGCCACCATGGCGTAGGCCATGGCGAGGTAACCGAACACCGGTTTCTTGGAGAAGGTGGAGACAACATGGCTGATGATGCCGAAGCCCGGCAGGATCAGGATGTAGACTTCAGGGTGACCGAAGAACCAGAACAGATGCTGGTACATCAATGGGTCGCCGCCGCCCGCCGGATTGAAGAATGACGTGCCGAAATTCCGGTCGGTGAGGAGCATGGTGATGGCGCCCGCCAGAACCGGCAGCGACAGAAGCAGAAGAAAGACGGTGACGAGCACCGACCACACAAACAACGGCATCCGGTGAATGGTCATCCCGGGCGCGCGCATGTTGAAGATGGTGGTGATGAAGTTGATGGAGCCAAGGATCGAGGAGGCGCCCGCAAGGTGGATCGAGAAGATCACGAGGTCCATGGCGGGGCCCGTGTGCCCCGTTGTGGAGAGGGGCGCATACATGGTCCACCCGCCGCCAAATCCGCGTCCTGGTCCGCCGTCCACGAACAAGGAGGCCACCAGAAGGACGAAGGAGGCCACGAGCAGCCAGAAGGAGATGTTGTTCATACGCGGGAACGCCATGTCCGGCGCGCCGATCATCAGAGGCACGAACCAGTTGCCAAAGCCGCCGATCATGGCGGGCATGACCATGAAGAAGATCATGATCAGACCATGGGCGGTGATGACCACGTTATAGCCGTGTTTTGACGCCTCAATGATGCCGATCTTGGCGAGGAGCGAGCCCGGCGCGAACACCTGGATGCCGGGTTCCGCCAACTCCCAACGAATGAGGCCCGAAAGGATGCCGCCCACCAATCCCGCCATGATGGCGAAGATGATGTAGAGCGTGCCGATATCCTTGTGGTTGGTGGAAAAGAGCCAGCGCACCAGGAAGCTGGGCTTGTGGTCATGATCGGCATGCCCGTGGGGAACCGGACCTGCGTGAGCGGGGATGTTGGCCATGGCTTTAACCTCTGCTCGAGCTTAGGCGGGGGCGCCGGCCTTAGCCGGCGCCGAGGGTGCGGGGGCGGCGATAGCCGCGGTTGTGGCGGGCGCGGCAGGCGCAGGCGTCGCGTGCTTGGCGACCCAGGCGTTGAAGGTCGGCTGGTCAACCACGTCGACCTCGATGGGCATGAAGGAGTGATTCACGCCGCAAAGCTCGTTGCACTGCCCGTAGTATTTCCCGACCTTCTCGGTCTGGAACCACACCTCGTTGACCTTCCCGGGAACGGCGGTGGTTTGCACGCCGAAGGCGGGAATGAAGAAGGCGTGCAGCACGTCGGCGCCGCCGACAAGCACTTTCACGGTCTTGCCCACGGGCACAACGATGGGATTATCCACCGCCAGGGCGTAGGGCGCGTGCTGTTTGGCCGCATCGGTCTCGGAAAGGGGATTGGAGGTGTACTCCGCAATTTTTTGATCGGGATATTCGTAGGCCCAGTACCACTGGTTTCCCGTCGCCTTGATGGTCAGGTCCGCCTTGGGGGAGTTGTGGTACTTGTAAAGGAGGGGGAAGGAAAAGGCGGCGATGAACACCAGAATGAGCACCGGGATGAGGGTCCAGGCGATCTCAAGCTTGGTGTTGTGCGTAAAGGTCTGAGGGGTGGGATTGGCGCGCTTATTGAAGCGCACGACGATAATCACCAGGAGCGCCAGAACGAACAGGGAGATGGCCACAATCACCGGCAACAGCACGAAGTTGTGGAAGGCCGCCGCCTGACGGCGCATCCCGTCTCCCGCCGGCTGCAATCCGATCGCCCCGTCCGTCGGCATGCCTAGAGTGTCGGCCCAAGCCCGACCCGAAACGAGCGCTCCAGTGAGCAGGGCTCCGAGGGCGAAGCCCTCCCGCGTCTTCGTCCGTGCGGTGGACATGCTCGCCTTTTCCCCTCCAAATCTCACGACCGGTCTCCGAGTGCGGGGCCTCTGAAGGGCGCCAGGGGCTCGCCGCAACGCATCATCACCGAGCCCATACCGCCATCGCCCCCCCTTGCCAAGGCAATCGCGGCAATGATTCCGCTTGCATGTCGAAATTGACGTTGACGTAAGGGTGATCGCCGGAGAAAACTCAGAAAAAGATCGTCGAGGAAACACCGCCCATGAGCCCTGAGCTCCGCCGCCCTGAGCGGGCGTACACCATCAGACAGCTGTGCGTTGAGTTCAAAGTCACGCCGCGCGCCCTACGGTTTTACGAAGACAAGGGCCTTCTCAGTCCAGCCCGCGACGGCATGAACCGGGTCTACCACAACCGCGATCGGGCGAGGCTCCAGCTTATTCTGCGCGGCAAGCGGGTCGGCTTCAGCCTTGTGGAGATCCGCGAGATCCTCGAGCTCTATGATGAGAACGACGGCGGCGCGACGCAGATGGAGCAGTCGCTGAAGAAGTTCCGCAAACGTATCGTGGAGCTGAATCAGCAACGCGACGACATAGACGGCGCCATCGCAGCCCTTGAAGCGGGCTGCCAGCGTCTGGAGAGCCAGCTGGCCGAGCTGCGCCCCGATCTTCTGCCCAAGGCGGCGGACTATGAATCAGCCCTCGTGGGACGCCTTGAGGGCGTCCCGGGGCACGCCGCCGAGTAAGCTCGCGCCCCCACGCCAAGAGTTGCGTCCATCTGGAGCCCTTCGACCCCATGCCCTATCGCGCCCCGGTCCGTGATCACGTTTTTCTCCTTCGCGACGTCCTCGACCTCGACCGCTACTCCAACCTTCCCGCCTTTGCGGACGCCAGTCTGGAGACGGTCGAGCAGATCCTTGAGGAGGGCGGAAAATTCGCCGAAGGCGTCCTGGCGCCCCTCAATGCGGTGGGGGACAAGGAGGGCTGCCGTTGGTTTCCCGACAATACGGTGAAGACCCCTGAGGGCTTTAAGGACGCTTACGAGAAGATGGTGGAGGCCGGTTGGCCGTCCCTGGGCTCGGAGCCGGAGTTCGGCGGCCAGGGCCTGCCCGCCGTGGTGAACGTGGCGTTCTCGGAGATGACCTCCTCCGCCAACATGGCCTTCGGCATGTACCCCGGCCTCACGCACGGGGCCTACTCCGCTATCCTCGCCGGCGGATCAGACGCCCAGAAGGCCCTTTATCTGCCCAAGCTCGCGAGTTTCGCCTGGGGCGGAACCATGAATCTCACCGAGCCCCAGTGCGGCACCGACCTTGGCCTCTTGACCACCAAGGCCGTTCCTCAAGCCGATGGGACCTATAAGATCTCGGGTCAGAAGATCTGGATCTCCGGCGGGGAGCACGATCTGACGGAGAATATCGTCCATCTGGTGCTCGCGCGGATCCAAGGCGCCCCCGCCGGGGTCAAGGGAATCAGCCTCTTCATCGTGCCCAAGTTCATTCCCGACGCGGATGGGCGGCCGGGGCGGCGCAACAGCCTCGCCTGCGTCGGCCTCGAAGAGAAGATGGGCATCCACGGCAACGCCACCTGCGTCATGCAATATGAGGAGGCCACAGGCTGGCTCCTCGGGGCGGAGAACTCCGGGCTGAAACTCATGTTCGTCATGATGAACGAGGCGCGGCTGGGGGTCGGGGTTCAAGGCCTTGCCCAGGCTGAGGCGGCCTACCAGGCGGCGGTCGCGTTCGCGCGCGACCGCCTGCAGGGGCGCGCCCTGACCGGTCCGGCGAACCAGGGCGGTCCGGCGGACCCCATCATCGTCCACCCCGACGTGCGCCGCATGCTCATGGATGCTCGGGCGGTCATCGAAGGCGGGCGCCTCTTCCTCCTGTGGACGGCCCTTCACGGAGATCTGGCGCGCTCAAGCGCGGATGCGGCGACGGTGGAGAAGGCCCACGACTACATGGGACTCTTGACCCCGGTCCTGAAAGGCTTCCTGACCGATCGCGGCTTCAAGATCTGTTCCGACGCCATGCAGGTGCACGGCGGCTCCGGCTTCACCGAGCACTTTCCGGCAAGCCAGTATTTGCGCGACTGCCGGATCAGCCTCATTTACGAAGGCACCAACGGCATCCAGGCCATGGACCTCGTCGGCCGAAAACTGGCCGCCAACGGCGGTCGGGCGGTCATGAGCTTGTTTGCCGAAATCGACGCCTTCGCGGGGTCCCACGCCGACAAGCCCGCCCTGAAGCCCTTCGTGGAGGCCCTGGCCGGCGCGAAGGCCAAGCTGCAGGAGGCCACCTTCTGGCTCATGCAGAACGGCCTCGCCAATCCGGAGAACGCCGGCGCCGCCGCCACCGACTACCTGCAGCTCTTCGGCCTGACCGGCCTCAGCTACATGTGGGCCCTCATCGCCGAGGCCGCCCAGCGGCGCATCGAGGACGGGTCAAAGGATCCCTTCTATGAGGGCAAGCTCATTGTCGGGCGCTACTTCATCGAGCGCCTGCTTCCTGAGACCGACGCCCACCTCGGTAAACTCAAATCCGGCGCCGCAACCCTGATGGCGCTCCCAGCGGAGGCTTTCTAATGAGCGTACTGAACGTGGATCGGCCCGCGCCTCTTCTGGAGGAGGAGGTGGTGCTCTTCGAGGAAAGCGCGGCGCGGTTCTTCGAGGATCACGCCCCGGAGAAGCGGGTCGCCAAGTGGCGCGCCGACGGGATCGTGGAGCGCGCCATGTGGACTGAGGCGGCGGAAGCGGGCCTTTCCTTGCTTTCCGTCCCTGAAGTCTACGGCGGCCAGGGCGGGGATTACCGCCATGAAGTGGTGCTGATCGAACAGCTCGGGCTAAAGGGCGTCGACGGGTTCGGCCTCTCCTTGCACAACTCCATCGTCGCCCCCTACATCCTGCATTACGGCACCGAGGAACAGCGGCGCCGATGGCTCCCGGCCATGGCCAAGTGCGAGCTCATCAGCGCCATCGCCATGACTGAGCCTGGCGCAGGGTCCGACCTTCAGGGCGTGCGCACCACCGCCCGCCTCGACGGCAACGAATATGTCCTGAACGGCTCAAAGACCTTCATCACCAACGGTCAGACCGCCAACCTCATCTGCGTCGTCGCCAAAACCGACCCCGCCCAGGGCGCACGGGGCATCTCCCTGATCATGGTGGAGACGGACGGGGCCGAGGGTTTCGAGCGCGGCCGAAACCTCGACAAGCTTGGGCAGGAAGCGGCGGACACCTCGGAGCTGTTCTTCCACGACGTGCGCGTGCCCGCGGTGAACGTCCTCGGCGGCGACGAGGGGCAGGGCTTCTTCCAGCTCATGGGACAGCTGCCCCAGGAACGGCTCAATATCGCCCTCCAGGGCATGGCCACCATCGAGCGGGCCCTTGAGCTCACCATCGCCTACGTCAAGGAGCGCAAGGCCTTCGGCAAGGCGGTGATCGACTTTCAGAACAGTCAGTTTGTGCTGGCCGAATGTAAGACCGAGGCGACGGTGGCGCGGGTGTTTGTGAACCACTGCATCGAACTGCATCTCGCCGGACGCCTCGACGCCGCCACGGCCTCCATGGCCAAATACTGGGTGACCGATCTTGAAAATAAGATCGTGGACCGTTGCCTGCAGCTCTTCGGCGGCTGGGGTTACATGGCGGAGATGCCCATCGCCCGCATGTACCGCGACAGCCGCGTCCAGAAGATCTACGGCGGGACCAACGAGGTCATGAAGATGCTGATCGCGCGGACGCTTTAAGGCTCGCCCCGACCCGGGGCGCCCCGGGCGCCGGTCGAGCCCATGACAGTTGACGACCATGACGGTTGCCGACCATGAATTGGGCGTGGCGATGGCCGAGCGGTTACGGCCTCTCACCGGATATGGGGCGATGATCGCCGCCGCGGCGCTTTAGGCGGAGGAAGACGCCCTAGGGTCGGAAGATAGGCATGACGGTCTGGTGATGGAGAACCGGCTCCGCATCGTGATCCCACGGCGGCTGGCCTCATCCATTGCAGGATGAATTTAGCCCGCTGGGCAGGTTTGAAGACACCAAGCCCAGCCTCAACCGACAGCCTCATGGGCGTCGAAAACACCTGAGCCATAGGACCGATCGGAACCCGCAGCAGCGCGGGCGGTCCTGGGGCCTGGCGCTCGCCCATCGCCAGGCGCGCCCGCGCCGGTGATGTTCTGTCCCAGGCTCGGGTGCGTCGCGCCCGCCGCCCCCTTCCCCCGATGCGGCGCCGTCAGACGTCGTCTTGCCCGTCGTCGCCGTCATCCTGGAGACGGAACTCGTTCCAAACCCCGTTGAGGACGCCAAAGGCCACCGCCAACCCAAGGCCGAGCACCCAGGTGAAATACCACATATCGTCGCCTCCGGCCGGGTCCCTGCGCCGCCGGATTGAACAGAACCGCCCGGAAATCAGTGACCTCCATGCGCATAGTGTCGGGATTGAAGGCCGCCCCCACGGGGTTCTGCATCCAGCCGTTGGCGATGAGGATCCACAGGGCCGACAGGTTGGTCCCAAGGGCCGTCCTGAAGGTCACGAACAGATGGGCCTGCCGGGACAGCTTCTCCCAGCTAAAGAACATGAGGCCGACGAAGCTCGCCTCAAGGAAGAAGGCCATCAGGCCTTCGATGGCCAGGGGCGCGCCGAAAATGTCGCCGACGTCGTTGGAGGAGTAGGACCAATTGGCGCCGAACTCGAACTCCATAGTGAGGCCGGTGGCGACCCCGAGGACGAAATTTATGCCAAAAATTGTTCCCCAAAAGCGGGTGATGGTCCTCCATATGGGCCGACCCGTCATCACATAGACGCTCTCCATGATGACGAGAAGAAACGACAACCCCAGGGTCAGAGGGACAAAAAGAAAGTGAGATATCGCCGTCAGCGCGAATTGCAGACGCGAAAGTTCGACGACACCCATGCCCATGCGCTAATCCCCTTGTGATGTCCCAAGTCGACGCCCGCGTGAGTCTAGCGTTCCTTCGAGACAGCGCCCGGCGCGCACCAAGCCCGGCGCCGTCCCTGACCGCCTTGATGCTGATCAACGCCCTGGGGGCTGGAGCCTTCGCCTACGGCCTTGTGCTGCTCTTGACGCACCGCTCGCCCATTCCCGCCCTTAGCGTCGGCATAAGCGCCTGGCCCGCCGCCGGCGCTCTGGCGATCACCCTTGGGCTCAGCGCGCGCGCGACGTCAGCCTTCATGGCCGCGCGCCGCGCCTCCCGATACGCCCTTCTCGTGAAAAGCGCCTTGCGCCGCCGCGTCCTCGCCGCCGTCCTAGATCGCGGACGTGGAGACGCCCTCTCCCTTGGCGAGGCCGTGGGCGCCGCGGCTGACGAGGTGGAGGGCGTGGACGGCTATTTCATCCGTTTCACCCCGGCCTCCCTTGACGCGCGCGTCACGCCCATCGCCATCGCGGCCCTCATCGCCCTCGCCAGTCCCGTCGCCGCCGCCGTGCTCATGGCCACCCTCATCCCCTTCATCGCCGTCATGGCCGCGGCGGGAACCGCCTCGGGCGCGGAGGCGGCGCGCCAGTTCGAGGCCCTGCAAAAGCTCACCGGCCTTTTCGCTGATCGCGTCCGCGCCCTTCCCGTGGTGCTCGCCTTCGGCGCCGAGCGGCGTGAAACTGAAAAAGTCGCCGCCGCCTCCGAAGCGGTGAGCGAACGCACCCTTAGGGTCCTCAGCATCGCCTTCTTGTCGACGGCGGCCCTTGAGTTCTTCTCCGCCCTGGCCGTCGCCCTGGTGGCCGTCTACTGCGGCTTCGCGCTGCTTGGCCTCCTACCCTTCCACGTCCCCGAGACCCTGACCTTTCCCAAGGCCTTCTTCGCCCTGGCCCTGGCGCCGGAGTTCTACGCCCCCTCCCGTCGCCTTGCGGCCGCCTACCACGAAAAGCAGCTTGGGGAAGCGGCGGCTGCGCGGCTGTCGCCCCTCGCTCCGCCCCAGCCCCGCAGCGCCACGGGGGGTGTTGCGGGTCGCCCAGACAAAGAGGACGCCGACAGCGGCGCGGATGCGCCTGGCGCCTCCACCGCGGCCACCGGCGACGCCAGCCGGTGCGGCGGGCGCCGCCCTCCCTGGGTGCGTCTCAAAGCGGTCCGCCTCAAGGTGGGCGATGTGGACATCGGACCGGTGGACGCCGTTGCGCCGGCTGGCGCCCTGACGGCCCTGGTCGGCCCCACCGGGTCGGGAAAGACCTCGCTGCTCGCAGCCGTCCTCGGCCTAGCGCCCCTGGCGAGCGGGGCGCTTTATATCGGCGACGTCGACGTGGCGGGCGCCGACGTCGGCGCAGGCCCCGAGGATGGAGGCGAGGGGGGAATGCGGCGCCTACGCGAAGCCAGCTGGGCCGGCCAATCCCCGGCCTTCATCCCAGGAACGGTGATGGAAAACCTCCTGGCGGCGGCGCCTGGGGTCGACCGGGCGCAGGCCCTAGCCCTGGCGGATCGTCTGGGGCTCGCGCCCGCCCTCGCCAAACGGGACGCAGGGGCGGATTTGCGCCTCGATGAGCGCGGCTCGGGCCTTTCCGGGGGCGAGCGTCGCCGGCTGGCCCTCGCCCGGGCGCTGCTCAAACCTGCGCCCCTCGTGCTTCTCGACGAGCCCACCGCCGACCTCGACCCGAAGGCCGAAGCCGAGATCATCGCCCTCATCAGGACCCTCACGCCGCACCGCACCGTCATCGTCGCCACCCATTCCGAAGCCCTGGCCGCCGCCGCCGACCACGTGGTGCGCCTCCCATGACCCCAAAGTCTCTGGTGGCCCGCCTGATTGCTGCGGAGATTAAGCGTCGTCGGACGAGCCTTTTTATCGCCGGCGTCGGGGGCGCGGCGGCCCTGGGCGGGGCGGTGCTCCTGCTTGGCCTCTCCGGCTGGTTTCTCGCGGCCGCGGCCGGAGCCGGAGCCGGCGGCGCCCTCGCGGTTCAGGCCTTCAATTATCTTCTCCCAAGCGCAGGCCTGCGCGGCCTCGCCATCGCCCGCACGGCGGGGCGGTATGGGGAACGGCTCTACAGCCACCAGGCCGCGTTCCGCGCCCTCGCCGCCCTGCGTCCGGCCTTGTTCGCCGGCCTCGCCGCGTCTCCGCCGCAAAAAGCCCTCAGCCTCTCCACGGGCGAGGCGTCGGCGCGCCTTGTGGGTGATGTCAATGCGGTGGAGACTGCCTTTGTTCGTGTCTCAGCCCCCTTCGCCGCCGTCGCCGGCGCGGGCGCCGCGGCCCTCGTCATCGCCTTGGCCTCGCCCGTCGCGGCTGGGGTCTTTCTTGCGGGGTTGGGCGCCCAGATGGCCCTGGGAACGGCCGTCGTCCGGCGCCGGTCGCAGACGGCGGGACGCGACCAGCTACGAGCGGCCGGCCGGCTCAAGGACGCCCTCACCGCCTACCTCGCGGCGGCGCCGGAGTTGAAGTGCTTCTCCCTGACGCCCAAGGCGGTGTCCGCCCTGATGGCGCACGACGCCGCCTTAGGGGCGGCGGTCCTTCGCCGGTCCGATGCGGAAAGTCTCCTCGCCCTGGCCCAGGCCGGCGCCCAGGGGGTGGCCATTCTGCTTGTGACGCTCCTCGTCATCAGAGCCCCGCCCGCCCTGGCGGCCTTGGCCGCCCTCGCCGCCCTGGCGGGCGGCGAGGCGCTCGGGGGACTGCTGAACGCTGCGGAGCGCGACGGCGCCTATAGCGAGGCGGTTGAGCGCCTGGACGGGGTCATGGGCGAAACGCTCGCGCAAGCCGCGCCGCCCCCGTCCTCAGCCCACATCGAGATCGACGGTCTCGACCTCGCGCCCGGCGCCCGCCTCGGCGTCCAGGGCCCATCCGGCTGCGGCAAGACCAGAACCCTCGAGGCCTTGGTGGGCCTGCGGCCGTCGCCGGCCGGGCGAATCCGCATCGATGGAACGCCCCTGGAGGACGCCGCCGTGGGATGGGCGAGGCCCCTCTTCGCTTACGCGCCTCAGGATGCGCGGCTGATCACCGGCACCGTTGCGGAGAACCTCAGGTTGGCGGCCCCGGAGGCGCAGGACGCGGCTCTCTGGGAGGTTCTGGCTGTGGCGCAGCTCGACGCCCGGATCCGGCGCATGCCGGCGGGCCTTGAGACGTGGATCGGAGACGGGGGCGAAACCCTTTCTGGAGGGGAACGCAAGCGCCTTTCCCTGGCGAGGGCCCTCCTGCGCCCGGTCCCGTGGCTGGTTTTGGACGAGCCCACTGAAGGCCTTGACCGAGCCACGGAGATCGCCCTTCTGGACGCCCTCCAGCGTCATCTCGAGGGGACAGGCCAGGGCGCCGTTATCGTTAGTCACAGGCCCGCGCCCCTCGGCCTCTGCGAGCGGGTTCTCACGCTCTCGCCGCCGTCCCTGGAACCGGCGCCGGCGTCTTCTTCGGCCCAGGGACCGATAGGGTCGTCCGGCCCGGCGCAGGCGCAGACGGATGAAGCGGCGTCACACAGATGGAGCCGCGCATGAGCCTTTGCCGCGCCTTTGTCCAATGGACCTGCACCGGTGATTTTCGCTCCGGCCGCTATAGCCGCATCCATGACCTGCGTTTCGACGGCGGCATGGTTGTGAAGGGATCCTCATCCCCTGACGTGGTGCCCCTGCCCTTCTCCGCGCCCGAAGGCGTGGATCCGGAGGAGTTGTTCACGGCCAGTCTCGCCGCCTGCCATATGCTGTGGTTTCTGCATCGCGCCCGCGACGCCGGGTTCTGGGTCTTGCGCTACAGCGACGCGCCCGAAGGGGTCCTCGGCCCCGGCGAGGACGGGCGCGAGAGGATGACCTTGGTCACCTTGCGGCCTCGGGCCGCCTTCCAGGGCGCGGCGCCGGACGCCGACGCGCTGCGCCGCCTGCACGAGGCCGCCCATGAGGCCTGCTTCATCGCCCAATCGGTGACGACCAAAATCCGCATTGAGCCGCAGGGCGAAACCGCAGCCTGAGGCGCCATGAACCCCGCGCGCGTGTGCGGACGGCGTCCAGCACGGTCCCGGGCGAAGGATGCACGGGCGCAAGGCTCGCCCTGCCTGCCGCGGCCAACCGACCCATTTCCGCCGGGCCGGGAGAGACTAATTTGAGGCCAGCGACCGTTGAGCGGTCCGGTCCCAGTCTGTCCGGTCTGCGAGCAGGACCTGGGGCGACACAGGCGTCGCAAGCGCTTCAAAAGACGGTTTCGCCAAAAGGAAGCCCTGGACCAAACCTACCCCGGCGTCACGGATAGCCGCCAGCTCGCCAACGGTCTCAATACCTTCGCAGATGGGCATGATGTTGATTTCCCTGAGAAGGCGGACCGTATGGTCTAGGATAGCCCGCCTGATGGGATCGGTGTCGACCCCGCGGATCAACCCCATGTCAAGCTTGACGATATCTGGCTGGAAGTGGGCCAGGAGCGACAGCCCTGCATGTCCGGCGCCGAAATCATCGATTGCGGTCATAAAGCCCATCGACCGATAGGTCCGCAGGATGTTGACGACATGGTTGTGGTCCAGTCGCTCGTCTTCGGTGAACTCGAAGATGATCCGGTTCAGGGGAAAGCCCGTCGTCATCGCCGCCTGCAAGGTCGCTCGAATACACGCGCGGGGCTCATAGACAGCGTTCGGCATGAAGTTGATCGAGAGGCGGGCCCCGTCGTCGGCGAGGTTCAGCCGCTTGGCCAGCTCAATGGCCTTCACACGACATTGCCTATCGAAGGTGTACCGGTTCGACTGGTCTACGGCGGCGAGAATGGATTGCGCCCCCTCGCCCTGAATTCCGCGGACCAAGGCCTCATGAGCAAACACTGCGCCAGTCTCGATGTCGACAATCGGCTGGAACGCCATGGAAAACGGCAAGCTGAAATCTTCGCCATTGATGCATCCATCGCATCCTACCGACATGACTTCCGCTCCGAACACTGCACAGCCAAGAGTACAAAAGGGTTATAAACAAACCCTTTTCACACGCCGGGGAAAATCATGACCGACCTGAAACAAAGATCTTAGCACTATAGAGCCCCAGAAACGGGAAGATCGTCG
>Ga0116230_10005201_pt1 | contig 12769 bp, 4 predicted proteins | sample S1TSphfallax_3_FD_88678 | JGI IMG/M metagenome (GOLD analysis project Ga0116230, IMG submission 88678) | Host-associated microbial communities from peat moss isolated from Minnesota, USA - S1T2_Fd - Sphagnum fallax MG | ecosystem: Host-associated > Plants > Peat moss > Unclassified | place: USA...
AAATTTACCATACTTTCACCCTACCCTACCACTTCATGCATGAGAAAGTCATCTCAAGACAAGTAAAAATCATGTATGTGTCCACTAGTGACCAGTTTACAGATCTTCTAACAAAGTCTCTAGGAAAAACAAAGTTTCAGAATTTTGGAGATAGGATAGGAGTTAAAGCATTAAATCACGTGCAAGAAATTTGGAAGCTTTAAAGGTTTCTTCTTCTGCATTGAAATTTTCAATGCAGACGACCATCCTTGCTGCTAAAATAGAGATTGAGAGGGGGTAGCCTCTAGTAAATTTAGTTGGGTTAGGTAGATTAAATTAGGTTCGAGACTGTAAGGAAGTTCTCTATCCACTTAGTAGTGTTCTGATTATTAGTGACTTACCCATGAGTTAGGGAGTTAATCTCATCTTTCCGAGATCTCCTAGATTACACTTTTATCCTATTTCTATTCCTCTTCTCTTACCGGTTAAGACTATTTAGGGGTGCTCTCTGGCTCTTGTTTTCTCATGGAAAACAGTTAGGGTCCAGAACTACTACTGTACTTTGTTTCATTTTGAATATATGAGGAGTCATATTAGAGAATTCACAGCTCCAGGCTTACACTCGCAGTAGGATTAGAGGTTTGTCCATCCAGGACACTTGAAACTAAATACTTAAGTTTTTAGACCATGAATGCAGGATAGCAGGTGCCATGCTCTTCGAATGCACACCATGAAAGCAAGCAGTGCACGGTAGCTAGACGCTGTGCAGTTTGATCCGGAGCTGGAAGAAATGCAGAGATATGCAACGAAGTAGCCGTGGCTGCCAGCTTAAAATAAGTACTCATGGCTGGATGCAGAAGAGATGTCGAGATCTGCATACAGCACAGATCAGAACTGCCCTAGAATAATACTCATCCCCAAACCTGCAATGTTATAATACATGCAGATCATTACATTCGAACCAGGCTACTCCATGTAGAATGAAATTAAGGTCAACTAGCTAGCTAGTTCGTCGACGCGGATTCTGTTATGTTTTGCCATCGTGCTGCTGCATTTTTTTAGTATCATCGCATGCTTGTCTAGAGCTAATAATTAAGTAAATTAGAAGCTTGCAACAGCTTGCAGCTGAAGCTGTCCTGCAATACAATCAAGTCTGGGCGCTATGATCCAGTTATATAACAACCGGATCAGCAGCTAGCACGCAATTAGTATCCATGAAGAAAAACGAGCATGGTCTGCAGGCTGCAGCATGGTTATATCAATTACTAGTAACTAGACGTGTACCGTCCTCCATGCATCTGGTTGGTAGCCATTTCTGGAACCAAATTACTTAGCGAAAAATGAAGCAGCAGCACATTCCTGAGTACGGCGTTCATTTTGTGTATTGGACGTCTGGCTGCTTCATGACCATGTCGTTCAGAAAACATTGTAGATCCATTACAGCTTCAGTCTACTATCTAATGCAGCTGCTAGAATCGTTAACCTATGTATAAATCGGATTCATTGATGTGCAGTGATACATTAATTCGCAAATTGTCTTCCGGAAGAATGGTCCACATGGAAAGATTATAACGTCTTGCAGCAGCTCTCGGCTCTAGGCACTGACCACAGTAATTCTATGGCTATGATCATGTCCAAGTACAGGAAGCTATGATTCTGATGACCCAAGCTGCATTCTATGATGAAAGAGCAATGAAGGATTGATGACTAGTCCATAATTTGAGTTGGGGTCTGATTTCTTACCACTTGAATCTTCCTATGGTTCGCGTCTTATGTCCAATGCGTTGATCTAGCAGTTGCTTGTTTGTTGGAAGCATGCAGTCTTATGTAGTTCGATCTACGTCTGCGTCCCATTTGATTTTCTGATCCTACATCTAATTTTCTGGAGACTACATTTGAAGCACCGGGAGTCATTGAAAAGACCTGATCAGTAACTCCAGAGATGCGGTTCCCAGGCGGCGCTTTCTTCGTCGCAGTCCTCTGAGAAAGACGGGACGTCGGTCGCTGGCAACATGTGAGGAGCTCCTGGAAAGTTGCACATTAAGGTGTGGTCATAGAGGCAAGCAATCACATTTGGCATGTTGAACATCAAATTGTCGTCGGAAGAACCGGCGTTGTGCTGTTGTTTTTGGGCTGACCCTAAGTTGGCTTGATCCACGTCCTCCTGCAGCATCGCCGCTGCTGATGACGATCTTGCAGATCCTACTATTTTGGAGTTGCTATGATTTTCTAGCCCAGAAACTTCTTCGACACCTGCTGGCATTCGTCTCCTCTCTTGCTGCTTCCAAGTTTCCAATGTGACATTCGCTCCGCGACTACTTTTGTTGGTTGTACCGCTGGATAGAAGCTCAGAATCGCAGCTTGATGTTGGAGTTACTTCATATTCTTCAGGTTTATTGGCTGAGATCGTGCAGGGGCTTCTGCTTGTTACAACGCAAACCGCTGCATTTGTCATGTTTGCTAAGGTCGAACTGCTGCTGGCATTGAGTGATGGTTTCTTGTCGGTCACATTTACTGAACCCTTTGAGTCTTGTGAGGCCATTGAGCATTCCTGGATCCGTGTAGATGTGGATGTAACGGACCTGGATTGTTCGAAGCTACTACTGGAAGCAGTCACCGATGATGCACAGCTCGAGCTGGTTGCTAGAGTCGCCTGCAATCTCGAGTATCTCCTTTGTAAACTCCCCGTTCGCCGAGCCAGCCTCCTTGCAGCTTCTGTGGCAGCAGCCTGAATGGACTTGTCTGAGAGGTCCAGGGGACGGGGAAGTGAGCCCAAGTATTCTGGGAAGTTTAGAAGAGCATTGGGTCCCCGAAGCGCGAGGGCCGCAGCGTCGTAAGCGCGAGCAGCCATTTCGGCCGTAGCAAATGAGCCTAACCAAATACGATCTTTCTTCTTTGGCCTTCGAATCTCAGTAACCCAAACGCCCCAAGTTCTCCTCCTCACGCCTCGGTATACAGGGACGTAGTTGTGAGTGTCGACCACACTCATGTGACCCGTCTGCTCTGTCATTTGAGCTTCCGTCTGCTTGCACGTCCCTACCAGAGACTTGGCGCTTTCTAGCGCTTCAGCTTGATGACCACTCGACTGGTTCGTTTGTTCGCCATGACCTAGCATCTCCTCCATGTAATCCATATGCACCGTGGTCGGTAATGCCAAACTACGACATCTGAAACTTGCGGAACAAGAGAAACAAAGAAGAGGTCAAACTGGTGGCAACTCGGCACTGGAAAAAATTGGAAAGATTTCGACATTGACAAGCTAATTTGGAGTGCTCAATGTTGTTGCAGCGGCGTCCGAATGTGTGCCGCCACACGACAGAGTGATGTTAATTCGAAAGAGGGTGAGGCCTCTTGTGTGGGCGAGGGAGTAGTGGCTCGCGGCGTGCAGAGTTGACGGTAGGGCTACACACTCGTATGTGTAGAATGCAAGCATTGGTCCCGGATGTCAAGGAAGGTTCGTCAACCCCATGTAACTGGCTGCAAGAGAAAAATGTAGCGTCGTTGATCCTAGCATGCTATCGGCATTGCAGCATTCACTTCGCTGTGCTTCTTACAGGAGTGGTTGAAGACTGTAATCCGCGATGTGAACTCTAGTACCCTCGTCAGGATCAGCAAACGCTACTATGATCCCTCGATCGATCTTCAAGCTCCACACTTGAATTTGGTCCAGCTAGCAGAGTACTCCGAGATTGGTTCAGTCGTCCCTACAAATTTACAATTCCATTCCAAAGCAACTAACGTCATGTCGATACAGCGGGACTGCAGTAGCCAGATCCTTGGGAAAACATCATCAGCTTGAAGAGCGCAGCTAGCTGTGTCTTGCATGTATTGGAAAACGAAAAAATCTCACTAGCATCTGTTTCTTACAACTGATATGCATAATTCGAAGTTATATATAATTGTTTTGCTCAAGTCCAAGCACCTGTGGGTTTGCGTGAATTCGAGTTGATCTGGTATACCTGCCAACCCCAACATTCAAACCATGAAGGTTTTCAGAAAGCTAATGGATTGTTCAAATATTAGCGAGCACGGTCTGCTGTAACTGCCTGTTTTCTCAGTACTCATCCCCGATTCCAGTAGACTGTGAAGGTACTGGACTGTGCAAAGCTATTCATGTAGCTGGAGTGTGTGCTGCAATGCATCCCTGGCTTATGACGTCCTTGAAAGGCAGAGCATGAACATGATGTAAACTTAAAGATTTAGAATGTGAATTCATGAGCTACCTGCAGCTGACCAATGTACAGATTGTTGGCAGTTGCTTTGGCCTGATCCGACCCCCACTCAATCACATCATCAGATTACAGTACTGAGCTTCCGACGACTGCCAAAGCTTCCGCTCTCGTTTAGAAACTCTCTCGCTCCGTGTCGCAAGAGCTGAATCATGGCCGATACCATTACAATGTAGACCTATCTAGTGTAATGACTCAAGACAAGACAACCGATCGAAGGCAGGTTCTGCAGCACACGAGAGCACTCGTTGAATGGTGATCTACGTACTCCGGACAACGAATCGATGTGCAGCACAGTCACTAGTTATAACAGATGCGCGCAGATTCAAACGACTTCGGATTTTCCTTGATCCTTTTTGCAGTCGAAGTTACTGTTTTCAGTTTCCTGCTGTCTCTCTTCGTGCAAAGCAACAAACTTCAAGAGTTGAAACCACAACAAAAGAGGCGATTAGGGAATCGCAATATTCTATATACTGATCATAGACCTTGAAACATCCAAACACGAAGTCAACTAATTAAACAGCGGATCAGATCAGACTAGATCTGCCACAAACAAACAAACAAACAAATCATGATCCTCAACCAGAGATTGGTTGCGGAATATTGCCAAACCTGCTGCTGGTGCAGGAGACCAAACTAGCTAGCTGGTGACCGATGACATACGACAGTGATTTAGTTCGACTTCAGGGACTTGCAGTTCGTGAAACGACAAATCGGTGCATTAATCGATCTAGAGAAAAGGGACCAGCTGATAGGAACCCAGCAGCAAGTGGGAAGCAAGCTTGAGAGAGGATTACCTATCTAGTTAGGTAGGAAGTTGCAAGTTCCCAGCTGATGATGCAGTACACATGTGCGAAAGCTAAGTCGCTTGCATTGAGTGTGACGGCAGCAGGGTGGATTTGAAACAGAACTGTCACACCCAAATGCAGATTTCATCACCAGCAGAGAGCATCACCATGGTAGCTGTACTCGAACATGATAATAGAGCAGCGCAGCCCCGCAAAAGGCCGGAGCTTCACTAGTTAGTACCATGGTAAGCTCCCGCTGCAGTACGTCTTTTGAACTGCAGCAGCAGCAGCTGATGATCTCAGTTACCACAGCTCACGAGTCGGCTGACGTCTTCTCTCTCTGTCTTAGTACCCAGGGCCACATTGCAGCTTACTCTTGACGCATCCCTGTAACCTGTTGCAACTGCAGGCAGCCCAAGGACGTGAGAAGGGGCATTTAATATCATGTGGGCCGGACTCTCTCTGACTTATACAGCAGCGTAAGCTGGATCCTTTCTTGTATAGCAAGGGAGAATGGAGGGAATTACCTTATAAGCTCAGGTTCCCTTATACAATCCATCCCTTTTCAGCTAGTCATGTAGACACTCTAGATTGCTTTCAATTTGACGGTTCTATTATTGCACACATATTGCAGCAGCAGCAGCAGCGATGTAGGTACCTCTAGGTCTTCTTGTGTGGTAATTTAACCTAATTATGTAGTGTTTTCAGCGCTAGTTCAGGCAAGCTTACAATGGACAGATAGGCCAGTTGCATGCAGTTGTAGAATACCTCCCAGCTAGGCTAGCTAGCCGGGGCTTATGTTGCTTACTGCCCAGCAGGCTGAGTATGGCCCAGCTAAAAAAGCTCCTATCATGTGTTCCCAAATGTTGTGTAGGTATCAACATGCCTCTCTCGTGCTCATTGGCTCTCGCATGCCTCCCTACCTGGCTGCTGCCCAGTGCCTGGTGCCGTATGGAAAAAGCAGCATTGAGCCAGAAGAGTTCCATAATACATCAAAAAAGTAGACTGGGATAATAATAATAATAATAATAATATACTTACATAATAATACGTATGTGTGCTTTTGCTTTCCTGCAAGTGCTAACTGATTACACTCCTCGAGGAACTCGAGTGAGGTGTTTTTGTGGTTCTCTTTTCTTCATCAACCACCTGAGTGAACTTTGAACTAGTACCCTTTCAACCTTTTGGAGTGAGGCCTCCTAGCTAGGGGCGGCTGCTGCATTATGGTTCACTATAATTAGCACAGGATGAAATGATAAATTTAGACTCAGAGACAGTCAAGTTCTGTTGTGTGAAATTTCGCACTGTTTCAAAATCTGAACTTTATGAGCTGCGACCCACTTAAAGGATTTTATTTTTTGGGAAATTTTTTTGGGATTCTTAGGGATTATTTTTGACATTTTTTGAAACAAAAATAATTAGATTAGTTGCATCTAGATCTAGGCACTTCCTAAGTTGCCACTTGTAGCAGTACTTTTGTTAAAATGCTATATTAACCCACTAAATGACAATCGCCATTTAATTCTAATTAATGCTGGGGATGTCGCCAGTGGACCTACTTGAGGAAACCCTGAATTAATTACATCGTAATTAATTAGCCTTAGGACCCCAATCATACTGTATAATTATATTGTTTACAAGTAGGCTAACGAAAAACAAATTGGGACAAGTGTGGATGCTGGTTCAGCCAAGTGAGATGTTATGCCAATGGGGAAAAAAAAGGCATTTAGAGACTAAATGAGGCTACCAAAAGCATTTAGTAGCCTGGTTAGGCACTAATCAATCAGTTTTTGAAATTAACAAAATTTCTGAAAAAATGTCCCTGCCCCATGCCAAACCTCTGGATGAAGCTCTCAAACGCAATAACTTCATTAATTTAGTATAATGTTGAAATGTAAAAATATTATGACTTGTTATTGCTGAATATACTAGCTGACCAAAAATAATTAATTATTAGGCACCTTGCTGCCAAACCAGCATAGGTACTACAGTATGTATAATTGAATTATCCATAAAGTTAGGCGATTGGGGGGCGAGAATGGCCAGTTTCGGCATGATAGGGCAAGGGCATCATCCTGTAAGGGGAGTTTTTGTTTGAAAGTTTGCTTGCTTGCATGCAGGTGCAGTGCCAGCTGAAGATGAAATCAAGTTAGGCCTGAATCCAATTGTTTTTTTGTTTTCACCTACACAGGTCCACCTAGCGTGTCTATCATTCCTTTTAGATTGGATTCTTAGTTCTTCTTATAGTGTCCATTGCCATCCAGTTGACCCACAAAGTCAGTCTTGCTTGCAAAACTTTAGCTAGGGCACGTTCTTCTCTGAGGAGCTTCAGCTGCAACCTTAGGAGGCTGGTCCCCCCCAGCGCCCTTCACAAGACCTGTCATCCAGCCAGGCCAGAGGTTTCAAGTTTCAACAGATTTTGTGGCCCACCCCAGTTTCTAAGAGTTTCTTATAAATTTGCCTATCTTATGTCCTTACTCTGCAAGTGCTTCCAAAATGTGGTACAAGAGTCATTGTTATTCTATTTGATTCTCAGGCCTCTATATAACGTTGGAAGACGTGTGGTTGAAATAATGGGCCACTTGGATGGAACCTGCACCTCAATGTTTTTAAAGGCTAGTTCAATATCCATTAAGGGCCATTTAAAAAATTGTTTGTTCATCTGGGCTTCCTTGGCGTGCAATGGAACCTAAGAGCAAATTTTAATTATTGATCTTGCAAGGAAATGAAGTGCCTAAGTGGTCATTTTTGGTTCCATATGAAGGGAAGCAAAAGGGAATGAGGAAAGATAATTTTTTTGCCACACCCGAAGAAGTTCCATGTTCATTTCTCGAATGTTAGTAGTGGCTTTTTTTTGGTTTTTAGAGGGACCTCTGGATGATTAAAGCACAACTTATTTGGGATAGTGTACAAGGCAGTGCTAATTTTTCACACCTTATTATTATTTAAAATTTTAATATTCATATATTTAAATCATCCTAAAACTAATTTAAATTTGTTTTTCATAATTCAATTTTGATGTCATACATTTGTTTGAATTAATTTAGTTGAAAGTGTGAGAAATGATGAAAGAAGCTGATTGTGCATGATTAAAAAAAGCATTATGTATGAAATGTTTAAATTTAGTTATAGAAACACATCAACAAACAATTTGATACTAAATCACATTTCAAATGATGAGATCATGTTTGACACCCACAAACTCATTACACACAATGACAAGAATATATCATGTATAGAATGTTCAAATTTAGTTTTTAAAATGTATCAATAAACATTTCATTACCAAATCATATTTTAGATGATTTCTTCATGTCTAACACTCATAAAATCATTATAGATCATAGACATTTGGTTTATTTGCATGGGAAAAAAGATACAAAGAAAAAGAAATCTGAGTTCTAATTAAAGTACACAAAATGTGCATTGCAACTCCAATAAATCAACCATTATGTCATTGCACTCATGCTTTCGTCAACTCTTTGTCTTGACCAAATACATATCATCTGATTATTTCTTTTTATTTTCAACTTGGGCTCTGCGTTGCTACACACCACCAATGACGATAAAATGACAAAAAGAAATAAAGGTTTACATTTGAAAACTTTGTTATTTTTAGATATATATAGAATTTAAATTTTACAAAATACCACCCATTGATTACTATCCAAGGGAAGATTTAATCAATCATCCTTTTTTTTTAATTCATTGAAATTTTGGAAGCAATTAGGGTGGATAAATATTAAATCTATTAAGCAAGTGAGAATTAAATCCTTGAATTAGGCATATAAGGGAGAAGTTTTTTTTTTAAATTAGCTTAATCTCAAAAACAAAAACACATCTTAATCTCTTGAAATAATCTCAACATATTCAAGAGAAACAATACACATTGAAATGAAATAACACATATTCACATTTGTATGAAATCACATGTAAACATGTGTATGAAATTGGAAAGACACAAAGATTCAATTTTTTTTTGAAAGGACACAAAGACTCCAAAAGACATTGAAAAAAATAAAGAGACTTATTTCTCTTTCAATATCTTAGGATCCATAAAAACATCTTGAAACATTACAACTTGTAAAATGTTTATGTTTAAAAATTTCGGTTTGAAATCGACCTCTAATAAATTTGTAGTTTGGAATTGTCTTTTTGTACAACCTATGGCTATAGCCCATCCCACCTAAACCAACTCTGATGAAATCATTGTTACTAAAATTTTTATTATAAATTACACCATTTTCATCCTATTAATCAAACCTACTACCAACTAATACTTATTATAAATCTTTTCTAAACTATCTTAATTATTTCTATTATTTATGTTTTGAATTACAAAAAAAAATGTCCTTCCTTGTATTAAAGGTGATTTATTTGGAAGAGCTTGCTTCCTTAAATGTACTGTTCACAAATAAAATAGAAACGAAAACACCCAAGTGCTATGTTGTAGTAGTATATGTATTCTTGTTATTTTTGCTACCTTATTAGCAACAAAATTAGAACATAAGGCATGCACAAGCCAACTATGAAACAAGGTAGAAAACACCTTCACAACCAAACTAATAAATGAAAATTTGAAAGAAGGGTAGCTAGAGCTTAAGCAAATCATGCACTGGAGTGTGGTTAAAAATAGTGCAACCAAAATGATGGAAATATTATTGTGAAGGTGATATAATAGGAAGGGGTAGCTTGTCACAAGGCAGGGCAAATAGCTTGAAGAAAGTCCCTTAGTTTGGAGTCTTAGGCCCACTTTAGACAATGGTACAGGGTCCGATTTCCTAGGAACCAATTAGGACTAATTTGAAGCAAATTGAATCCTTGAGTGGGACAGTACATTGGTCCGTAGCTTGATTCTTGGTCCTCCAAATCAGGAGCTCTCCTTTTAGCACTGTTTTTAGGTCCTAACCAATTGATTCCCCCCCACCCCCCAAACAGGTGCCATGTAAGTTTACCCCCAATTTGTCATTTTTTGGATTTGGACCCTCGTTTAAAGGCCTTGGGGACTGATTTAAAGCTTTTCACCAATAAGGTTGCTTGAATTCATCAGTCCCTGGACCTCAGACCATCGTCTAAAGTCTTCCTTAAAACTTGAGGTTTAGGTTTATGTGACATCGACCCAAGTTCACACCTATTTGTTAAAACCGACAAGAATTGGACGATGGATCTAGACTTTTGTTAGATCCGAAAGCAAGACCAGAACAAAGCCCTTAAAAAAAAATTTGAAGGTACAAGTCCTTGGGGTAGGCAAGGTGTTTTTTTAGAAACTTGATGAATTGGCTAAACATTTTAACTAATTAATTAGTTTTTACTAGATGAAAAATTTCACTCGTACAAAACCAAATTCTAATTTGTTGTAAAATTCTCTAGTTATATAATTTTCAAACTAAGTCCAAAGGTTGAAAAATTATACTATGGTGGGTCCAATTTGATAATTGCAATGTTGCGCATAAACACAATGCATGTATAACTTAGTTTCAGTAATTAGATATGTTGCATGATTATTAAAGTCCTCTTCATTTAATATCGTGACCCATTAATTATCTTTCTTCTCGAATTTGAAAATAAAGTGCGAAACCTGACATCACAAAAGTTAACAGATGTGAAGAATTATGCTCAAACCTGCACCTCAGGAACCCTGCAAACCCTTAAATTGTCAAAACCTGGACCACAGGTTTCTCTTAAAAAGGAACAACAGCCACCAGTAGGTAGTACAAAACCAGATGCGGTTTGGAATGGCAAACAGAGGCGCCATGGTTTGTAGACTTAGTGAAGTTCCAGGGAGAACCCCCCTAAACTTGTGGGGGGCGGTGCCACATTCTTAGGGCGACCACCGGTTACTAATATTAAATGCATTTAGGAGAGGCAAGGAGGAGTAGGAGTGTGTGACAAGGGAAGAATAATCGGATAGACTAGTTCCTTAAAGGAAGAGAAAGAGAAAAGTGGTGGTTGGGGTGTGTGTGTGTGTGTGTGTTTTGTTGAACCTAGGCTAGACTAGATTAAAGAAAGAACATTTGTTTTGGAGGTAACCCTTTTTTGAAGTATAGTGGTGGTAGTTATTGGGTGGGTACATATAAGAAAGAAAAATATATCCTCTACCTGACTAATAAATATTTTTTATTATTTTTTTAATTCTCCTACCCAACTCTGACAGTGTTCTTTTTTTTCAATTTTCTTGTGTTGCATCACAAATGATGATCAACCATAAAAAAAGATTTAGTCAAATCTGGCTACAAATCGAGAAGTAGAGAATCTAGGAATCCTATTACATGTTGGGTAGAACCTATAAGCTAAATAAGATGATTTCAAAAAGAGAAACTTATAAATCTGTTAAAATCTTCCAAAAATCTTGGCAATTTCATAACTTTCTTCCTCTAAATGTGACGATTGTTTTGGAAAATTTTCAAAAAAATTCCATGTTTTTTTTTAGCAAACTAGCAAATGTTTGCCACAAAAAATCACTAAACATAGCTCATTGATTTTTATTTTTTTCAATTTTCTGATTTTGTGTCCTTTGCCAGCATCCCAAGAAGGATTAGCATTAAATGGCACCAAGTTTTTAGAAGTTGTCTAAAATTTTTTGAATAGTTTTTTAAATGCTACCAAACTAAAATGAGAGTTTAAATGTCATGAAATGTTTTCAATTTTTTTTCTTTTCCAAATTATGGTGATTTATTCATTTCAAAAAATAATCTTGTTACAAAATATTCCATTTCCTAAAAAAATCACATTTTGGAAAAAAATTGCACAAAAATGAAATTGATCTAGTTGGTAAATATTTCAAATTTATCCTATATTTATTTTACATGATGGCTAGTATATATTTGAGATTTACTCTTACACTTACTCAAGGGAAGGTAATTATTTTGAAGGTATATGGAAAAATCATAATATAACATATAATTATTTCCATATTTTGCAATGCATGTGCTTATAATGAATTTGTTCGAATTATGGTGACTAACTATTGAATATATTTGGTTTTTTCATTTTTATTCTATTCATTACATTAATTACCTTGGAAAAAACTGTTACCCCATTCTCTTGCAACCCTTAAGATTTTACTGTTTTTTTTTCAATTATAAAAATGCTTTGAATATATTTTTAACACTATTGATTGATTTGATTATATTTCAATAATATTTTGAAAGGATGTTTGAAATTGCATACATTCCTTCACTGTGCCATACTTGTGTATATAAATTTTTACTCTACATTTACCCACTTATATTTGCATGGTATGTTTAGGGCAAATGATGATATATTTATCCATACCCTTTATATTTATACCTACCTTTACCTTTCCCCTTACCTGGATTGATAATTTTGGAAAGACTTTCCACCCTCCACCCTTACCTAGTTTGGGAATCTTTGGAAATATATTTCCCTATACTTGGGTGACAATTTTTTTGAAATTTTGCATTTCCCCTTATCCTGCTGATATATTAAATTGGACTAGTGGTGCCCGTGACCTTCGGACACTGTGAAGTCCCCCGGTTTCTTTAAACCAAGAGGGACAAGAGGGACACACAAAGGAGCAAAGCAGCCTTTTTTTTTCTTTTTTTTTGAAAAAAATTTTGTTTCGAAAATTCGTTGAAAAGTCCCCCATGAAAACATACATGGTGAAGCAAGTTTTTATCTTTTTTATTTTTTATTTTTATGTGTTTTTTGTTTTTATTTTGTGTTTATTTTTCACTTTCATATTTTTGTTTATTTGGATGCAAGTTTGAAGTTTGGAGAAAGAAGACACACCTCATTCTTTTTCAAGTAAGG